>JABLTO010025850.1_pt1 | contig 140838 bp, 137 predicted proteins | sample 7160091 | NCBI WGS metagenome assembly JABLTO01 (sample SAMN14651225, study PRJNA627086) | human gut metagenome | isolation source: feces | host: Homo sapiens | reverse complement strand
AGCCTTCCAAGCGGGATACGTGGGTTCGATTCCCATCACCCGCTCCATTTTTTCGCAACAAAATTTTTATATGAGCTTTTGCGCCAGTAGCTCAGCTGGATAGAGCAACTGCCTTCTAAGCAGTGGGTCGGGGGTTCGAGTCCCTCCTGGCGCGCCAAAAATCCCGTTCACTTTTGTGTGCGGGATTTTATTTATTACTTTTTACCTCTTCACTATTACTTCAAAAATAAACACAGCAAAAAGTGCTCCGCCGCGCAGAAAAAAAGAACCGACGCTTTTTCTCAGAAGGCCGTCGGTTGTTTTTCTGATATTCCTTTTTCTTACAGCCCGTCGTTTCGGAAAAAAATGAAACTATATTTTCTTAAGGTCGGTCATGATGATATGATGCGGGATAACAAACTTTTCGGGAAGGGTGTCGAGATATTTTTTGTGTTTCTTCTCCCAAAGTTCAACCTTTTCGGGCGGCATTTCCGCCCCCACTCCCCTGCAGCACTTCATACGCCCGTTCCACGACTCTCTTGTAAAGGTCAAATCGACCCTGTATGTCTCATTGGAAACGACCGAAAAAAGCCCTTCGGCAGCCGACGAAACCGGGTAAACGACATCGGTATGCTCCGAGCCCGCCCACGAAGGATTGTACTTTTTGATGAGGTCGATTGATGTTCTTACAATGTCGCTTTCAAAGTAAAGCCATTCCATAAAAAGAATCAAAAATCTTCCCTTTTGTTTTAACAACGAATGAATTTTAGGAAAAAGAATTTCATGGTCAAAATAATAGAGGCACTGACAAGCCGTTACAACATCAAAACTTTGCTCGGGAAGTTCAAGCCTTTCGGCGGGACAAACGATATATCGGATGTCAAGCCCTGCGTCGCGAGACAGCTTTTCGGCATATTTAATCTGATTTTCCGAAATATCGACACCGACAAATTCACCTCCGTATTTTGCCATGTGGCGAGGTATAACGCCTGTTCCCGTTCCGATGTCAAGAATTTTTTGTCCTTTTACGCAAAGACCCTTTGAAAGAATTCTGTCATAAAATTCCGTCGGATAAATATCTCGGTAGCGGGCATAATCTCTGCTCGCCTTTCCCCAATCGAATTCTTTTCCTCCGTCGATTGTCGGATTGTTCATTCGCTCACTCCCTTTATGTTATTTTAACATATTTTTATCTTAAAATCAAGTATTTCTATGCAAAAAAGAGAACGGCTTGTAACCAAAACCGCTCTCTTGTTTTTTATAAAATTATTTTACCTCGACGGTACCATCCTGCTTAAGGGTGATTTCCATTCCGTCCTTGACATAATCGAGAAATTCGCTGCCGAGGCTGTCAACAACCGGAAGAGGAGACCCTTCAAGCCATACATCGGACAGCACGGCACCCGCCGCAGCAAGGGAATCTATCGGCTCGGAAAACAACATACAAGCCGGCTGACGGCCCATCGAGCAGGCACAATAAAGCACAAGGCCGCCTGTGGTCGAGCCGATGGTCATGGGCAGACAAAGAGCCTTTCCGACCATTTGCTTTCCGTATAAATCGGGATTGTTCTGATCTCCGCAGGTGGCGTTTTTATCTCCGAACTGGAGCGCCTTTTGAAAGGATGCAAGCGTATTGAGTCCGCCGTGGGAAACGAGAGCCGGAGCAGTAACATTTCCGGGCGCAACAACTCTGCCCTTAAAAGTTTTCATATCAGTTTCCTCCCTTTGTTATCTGAACGACAATTTCGTCGTCGGTGTAATATCTTGCGCTGGTGTATGTGCGCAGCTTGTTGCTTGAGGTTATAACGGGTATCTTGGTGCTCAGAGGATTGTTCATATACATAAGCGGGCAAATATAGCTGGTTATAACACCCGTGGCTTTAAGACGAGCCGCATATTCGGTCTTTTCAAATTCCTTAAGCACTCCCGGAGCGGCGGTAAAGACGGTGGGCACGACAACCTTTTTATTGCCGTACTTTTTAAGTCCTTCCTCCACCCTCTTCGTCCATGTAACAAGCTGGTTAAGGCTCATGTGAGGACATCCCATAAAGCAGAGCTTGGGCTTGGCGTCTTTGTTTTTCCAAATAACCGGATAGCTGTCATACACTCTTTTAAGCTCGGCGTCATCAATAACATAAACCTTTGCGTCGGGTTTAATGAGCTTTTCGCCCTGTTCAACTGCCTCCGGCGTAATATTTTCCACATGATAAAGCCCGACGGCGCCGTTTGACGCGGTTGCCGCACCGAAATCCTTAAGATATGTTTTGGCGTCCTCGTCAAGGGATTTGAGCCATTTGTCAAGACCTTTGATATATGGTACGTCCTCCATGACCTTCATGCCGATTGCCGAACCGAGAAGCTGAGCCTCGGGCTTTTTCGACGTTTTGATTTCCACGATCCAATCGGCCTTGCGCCCCTCGTCCTTAAGCAGACCGAAATCGGGAACATATCCCACAACCGAGCCCATAAGGTCGATAATACCCGAGTTGCGGTTGCATCTTGCACCGAGCACCGAATTTGCGTAAACAACGGCCGAGGATTCCGACCAGGAGAGAATGTCACCCATTTTTGGAGTGTTGCCCACCTCGTCCATATAACAGGTGCAGGTAAAGGCGTCGTCGTTCAAAAGACCGAGCTTTTTAAGCTGTCCTTCATAAAAATCCTGCTTTGTATACATGAATTTGTTGAAAACGAGATTTTGGATAAAGTTTGAGGGAACGTTTTTATCAAGAGGCTTTGGGTCAACCGAAAACTTTTGACTTGAAACCGCTCCCGCCTCGATCAGCTGATCCATAAGCGAATAAACAGGTGCAAGAGCCTTAAGGCCGAAAGAGGTAACAAGATGATTGTATTTGCTCGTAACCTTGACCATACGGTCGGCTCCGAAAAGCTCACCGTATCTCACAAGGGTTTCCATGACCTTTGCCATGGTTTGCCCCTTTTCGCCCGAAAGCACCTGCTTTTGTTCGTCGGTCAGATTCATTTTATATTCCATTTTAATCCGCCTTTCTATATTTTCATGGCCGCTTCATAAGCCGACCACACAACCGAGCGAAGATTTCCCACGCTCTTACAGTCGCCTATGAGCATTGCTTTTCCGCCTTTTGTCTCAAGGGGCGCGGGAACATATCCCGCACAGCTTATGACCGAATCGCACTCAATTTCGATTTTCTTTCCGTTTTTGTCGGCACATATTATTTTTCCGTCCGTCACCTCTTTGAGTGAGGTTTCAAGATATGTCGGGACTTTATTAAGCGCAAACCATTCTCTCAAATATGAGGAGTTTGCGAGACATACGCCGGTCTGACTTACGAGATCGTCCTTCATTTCTACGATAATCGGCGTTTTGCCCATGAGAGCAAGCTCATATGCGATTTCCGAGCCGGTCAGTCCCCCGCCTATAACGGCAACTCTTTCGCCGACCTGCTTTCCGAGAAGAAAGTCGCAGGCCTCAATCATTTTTTCATGTCCCGGGACATTTTTAAGAACTCTCGCGACGGCACCGGTAGCAATGATAACAGGCTCGTTTCCGAATAAGGAAATGTCCCGAACCTCGTCATTGAACCGCACTTCAACATTCAGCTTTTTCATCTGACGCTCATACCACTTGAGCAGATCACGAAGCTTACCCTTGTAGGACTCGGCACCGGCAGCAATAAACGCACCGCCAAGCCTGTCGCTCTTTTCGTGAATAATCGGCTTGTGACCGCGGAGCACAAGCACTCTTGCGGCCTCCATACCCCCTATTCCGCCGCCGACAATGTGAACGGTTTTAGGATTTTGTGTCTTTTTTATGTAATGCTTATCCCATTGCATCATTTCGGCATTTACGGCACATCTTGCAAGATGAAGGCTGTCGGAAAGTGACTGGTCGTTGGGAACGCCCTTGTAGTGGCACATATTGAAGCAACCGTTGTGACACAGAATACACGGACGTATATCCTCGTTTTTATCGTTCATAAGCTTTGTTACCCAAGCCGGGTCTGCAAGGAACTGACGGGCAAATCCCGCGCCGTCAAGCTTTCCTTCCGAAACGGCCCGAGCCGCAACCTCGGGGTCAAGCCGTCCGGCACATACCACCGGAATGTCCACAAAATTCTTTATGTGCTCAACATCGGCAAGATTGCAGTTTTCAGGCATATAAACGGGAGGATGAGCCCAATACCATGCGTCATATGTTCCGTTATCACAGTTAAGGCAATCATATCCCGCGTCCTGAAGATATTTTGCCGCCTTTTCCGACTCTTCCATATCGCGGCCGGCTTCGACATAATCCTCTCCGGGCAGCGCTCCCTTACGGAAGCCTTTGGTTTTTGAAATGACGCTGTAACGGAGCGAAACGGGGAAATCATCTCCGCAGACCGCCTTAATCGCCTTTACGATTTCAACGGGAAAACGGTATCTGTTTTCAAAGGAGCCGCCGTATTCGTCGGTTCTTTTGTTGACATATTTAAGAGTGAACTGGTCGAGAAGATAGCCTTCATGCACGGCGTGAATTTCCACACCGTCCACCCCGGCGTCCTTAAGCATTTTTGCACATTTTGCAAAGGCGTCCACAAATTCCTTTATTTCGGCCACCGTCATTTCCCTTGAGGGAACCTTGTCCGACCAACGGTTGGGCGAGGGGCTTGCCGTTGCGGTTATTTTGTCCAAATTCATGAAGGGCTTGCTGACCGCGCGGAGAAACTTGTTTGTGTAAAGGGTCTCCATCATGGAGCTTATGGTGAAGGAGCGCCCGAAACCCGCGGTAAGCTGAACAAAAAGCTTTGCACCGGTTTTATGAAATTCCGGCATCCACTTTTTAAGATCCTCATACATTTTTTTGTTTTTATAAAGCCATTGTCCGAACATGGGATTGTATACCGGCTGACATCCCGGCATGACAAGCCCGGCATTGTTTTTTGCAACCTCAAGAATAAATCTTGCGCCGTCCTTATCAAAATGGTTCTTTTCCATCCAGCCGAAAAGGTCGGTTCCGCCCATGCTCGTCAGAACGATTCGGTTTTTGATTTCACAATTGCCGATTTTCCACGGCGTGAAAAGCGGATTTAACTTCTCATTCATTGTATTTCCTCCGTACTTTCAAATTTCCTTCTTCGGAAAATCCGATTTAAGAAATCGGTTTATGACTTTATTATACATCTTCCAAAGCAAAAATACAAGAAGTAAATATTTTTGTTCGAATTTAACAAATTGCAACGACAAAACATTTTAGACAGCGGCAAAACCTGCCTCCGAATAATGCTCACTTGCTTTTTTTGCCGATTAGTGATATAATACACAGACTGTGATTGACACAATGTTTTTCCTACATTTTAATGAACAGCGGTGTAAATATGAAAAAAAAAATATATAAAATTTCTGCCATTATAATTGCTGCGCTTTTTGCCGTATCGTGTTCAAAGCCGGCCGAAACTCCTCCCGCCTCATCCGAGACGGAGGAGGTATCTCAGGTTAAAGAGATTTGGAACATAGACCCCGAGCTTTATTGGAGCTTTTCCGACCTTTACGATTACTCGGAAATCAAAGGAATATCGGGCGAAATTGCCCTTGACGCTCAAAAGGGCGAAACACTTCGTCTTTTTGATGAAAGCCAATCGGAAATTACCGATTATTCCGCCCGTATAAAGGACGGACAAACGCTTAAAAAGTTTGATAAAGACGGAAATGTCGTTAAGGAAACGGAGCTCAAAATGCCCGATGTCACGGTTTCCGACAGCACTTCCTCAGCTGCCGTTACCGATGACGCTCCCGTTTCAGAAAAGCAAACTATCTCGATACTTGTTCCGTCGGGCTGCAACGGTATAAAATCAGCCGCCGCGGAATATGAAAAGAAACACGCCGACACAGACATTAAAATAATCGAGAAGGATTTTAAGCAATATGCCTCGGTTGTAAATTATCTTTCCGATTTGAAGGAGAAAAATGATCTTCCCGATTTGATAATGCTCGACCAAAAGTACCTTTCCTCGGCTTATTCGGCGGGTTTAGTAACCTCTTTAAATGAATTTGAGTCCCGTGACGATTTCAAGCAGTTCACTTCGACCTGCATTGAGGGAATGATGATTTCCGATTCGGTATGCGCTCTGCCCATTGAAGCAACCGTTTCCTGCTTTATTTCAAATCCCGATATACTTTCCTCCTGCGGTCTTGATATGCCGAAAAGCTATGATGAGCTTGTCGACTCCTGCGAAAAAATCAAGACCTATACCGACCAGGTTTTCCCTCTCGGAATTTCCTCAAACGATGAGAATTTTGACGATCTTTCGTCTCTTTTCCTCAGTTATCTTTGGTCAACCGACCGCACTTTCACCGACGGTTCTTCGGCGGCTTTTTCCTCCGACGATTGGAACGACTTTATGGAATATATAAACGGTCTTAATTCGAAGGGGCTTATTTCAAAGGATTATTCCCCTTCACAGATGCTTTACGGAAAAACCGCCTTCGGCTTTACCGAAAGCTCATACTATAAAAACACATTCGGAACATCGGCCAAATATAATTTTGACTGCCATTCCTTTGCCGAAGTGTTCGGAAAAAATTATATTTCGCAAATGAAGCTGTCGGGCATTGCCGTTGTTTCAAACGAGGATAACGAAAAGGAAAAATCGGCTTACGATTTTGCAAAATTCTTTGCGTCAAACAAGGAATATACAGTCCAAAACTGCATTTCGAGAAGCACCGTTCCCACCCTTATCTCGGCACAGTCGTCGGAAAAATTTGCCGATGGGGTTTGGAAAACATATATAAGTGAGCTTGACAGTTCAAGATGCCTTTCCTCCGACGTTTCAAATGATTTGTATATGCGTTATGTTTTTGACGCCGTCATCGCAAGCCTTGAGCAGGATTCCGATATTTCGGCTCAGGCCGAGCTGCTTAAATCCCGCATAAACGCAAGACTGGCAAGATAATTTTTCACAACATTTCGGCACAAACGCTCTTTATAATTTATCGAAAAACAAATTCCGACAATAAATTTGTATAGTTTAAATAAATTCATTCTTTATTTTATGAATAATTGTTGACACATTATGAATTGTAGTGTATAATATCTTTAACGTTTGGAGACTTCAATGCAAAAGAACGATTTTAAAGGAAAAGACCCCGAACCGTCGGACGAACAGCTCGCCGTGTCCGCCGCCAAAGGCGACGACGCTGCTTTGACCGTTCTCACCGTCAGATATATGCCCGTTGTTGCCGGCCGCGCCTTGGGATATTTTTCCGACGGATATGATTCCGACGACCTTATTCAGGAGGGAATGATCGGCCTTATAAAGGCAATCAGAAGTTTTTCTCCCGAAAAAGGCGCCTCCTTTCACACCTTCGCTCTCCTTTGCATCGACCGCAACATCATTTCAGCGGTTCGTATGTCCCTTTCGGCAAAAAGAATCCCCCCTTCCTCCCTGTTATACATCGATCAAAGCGACGACGACAGTCCCGACGCCGAAAGTCTGTTGTATGACCGAAAGCCAAATCCCGAGGACGCCATTATAAGCAAGGACACGGTCGAGCGGATAAACGCCCGGCTTTCCGGTCTGCTTTCAAAGACGGAATTTGAGGTTTTCGAGCTTTATCTTAAGGGCTGCTCCTATGACACCATTGCCGAGCGCCTTTCGATAAGCAGAAAATCGGTTGACAATGCGGTCTGCCGTGCGAAGGGGAAGCTTAAAAACTATATTCGGCTTTTTGAGGACAAGTATGATATGCCCCAGTAGCTTAAGCAGAGCGTTGTTATCAAAGGTGTCGGTGCAAATCCGTCCGCGGGCAAAATAATTTCAAGCGAGGTTAAAAAAATGTTTGAAGACAAAACCCTAATCTGCAAGGAATGCGGTTCCGAATTCGTGTTTACCGCCGGTGAGCAGGAATTCTACGAGGCCAAAGGTTTCGTTAACGAGCCGCAGCGCTGCAAAGCCTGCCGCGACGCCCGTAAGAACGCTGCAAGAGGAGAAAGACAGATGTTCACCGCAACCTGCGCATCCTGCGGAGCAGAGGCCAAGGTTCCCTTCCAGCCCCGCGAAGCCCGTCCTGTTTATTGCAGCGACTGCTTTGCCAAAATGAAGGAAGAACAGGAATAATTTTTTCTGTTAATGAGGAGCGGAAAAAGTTTTCTGTAATCCAAAAACATAAACAGCCGGAGAAAAACTCCGGCTGTTTTTTTTAATAATAAAATTCGGATAAATCCTATCTTGTCGCTTTTGAAATAAATCCGTCAAGGTCGTTGAGAGAAAAGACATATTTGTTTCCGCAAAAGCTGCATACCGTTTCCACCGGCTCACCCTCGTTTTTAAGGTCTTGCAGCTCTTTTTTCCCGAGAGAAATCATGATTTTCTCATATCTTTCCCTGCTGCAATTGCACTTAAACTCGGTATGCGTCTCGTCAAGAATATCATATTCAATGCCTTCAAAAACGGTATTTATTATGTCTGACGGCGTTTTGCCGTCCTTGATCATGCGGGAAACGGAAGAAATATTTTTAAGATTATTTTCGATTTTATCAATTATTCCCTCGTCGGCGCCCGGCAAAAGCTGAACAAGAAATCCGCCGGCACCCGTACATTTGAAATTTTTGTCCACAAGCACACCGAGGGCGCAGGCCGTGGGAACCTGTTCGCTTTTTGCGTAATAATCGGTAATGTCCTCGGCAATTTCGCCGCTTTCGATGGGACACATTCCGATTGTCGGCTCTTCAAATCCCAAATCACGGATAACGTAAAGGGTTCCTCCGCCGACGGCGCCTCCCACGTCCAGCTTTCCGAGGCTGTTTGGGGCGAGCTCGACCGACGGCTTTTCAACGTAGCCTCTCACATTCCCCTGCCAGTCGCTCACGCAGCATATTCCTCCGCAGGGTCCGTCGCACTTAAACTGAACTGTCAGGGTATTTCCCTCGTTTTTCAGCATCGAGCCCATAAGCGACGTTGCCGTCAGCGCACGACCGAGAGCGGCGGTCATTGTGAGAGAGGTTCGATGAATTTCGGCGGCTCTGTTTACTATTTCGGTCGAATCACATGCCATTATACAGGCGCTTCCGTCTCTTGATATTGCTCTTATAAGATTTTTATTTTCCATAAATGTTGTCAATCCTTTAAATATATGCTATACTCCATTATATATGAAAAAGCAAATATGTCAAGGAAGGGATAGAATGATAGAAAAGCTTGCAAAGGCGGCAAGAGACAACAATCTTAACGTATATTTTATAACTGAAATCAAGGACGGCAATAGCACGACCGAGAAAATTGTTCCCGCAAACGATTGCAACGATATATATTCAATTTCAAAGGCGATAACCTCCACGGCGCTGGGGGTGCTTTACGATGAGGGAAAAATTTCTCTTGAGGATAACATATACGGATTTTTTGCCGACGATTATCCGAATATAAGCGAAGTGTGGAAAAATGTCACTCTCCACAATGTTTTGACTCACACAACGGGGATCAAAGAGCCTTTACTCGATGTTGACGCACCCGTCAACATAATCGACGCCGAAGGCTGTGACGATTATCTGAATATCGCGCTTGAACATGTTCCCGAAAATACCCCCGGTGAGCAATGGAATTACAGCGACTCAAATTATTACATTATCTCACGCGTTATCGAAAAGGTGTCGGGAAGAGAACTGGAAGATTTTCTTTTTGAGCGTTTTTTCAGACCAATGAAATTTCAGTCGGCGGGCTTCGCAAAATGCCCTCACGGTCACTCGATGGGCGCAACCGGCCTGTTTTTGAGCACATGGGATCTTGCAAAATTCGGGCAAATGTGTCTTGACGGCGGTATTTGGGAGGGCAAACGTCTTGTAAGCAAGGAATGGCTCGATATATCCACAAGCTGCCAAAGAGAGCTCCCCAACGACGGATTCTACGGATTTGGATTTTCCGGCAGCAAAGACAAAACCTTTACCATATCCGGCGGAATGTACGGGCAGACCCTTTTCTTTTCCCGAAAGCATCGATATGTCATAGCATGGACCTGCCACGATGAAAACGGCAGCACGGGAATTTTGACTAAAATTTTGGAGGAAAACGAATAATGAAAAGAATCGGCATGATGGTAGCCGTGGAAATAGAGGCTGTTCTGTCGAAATATGGACAGCCCGAAAGATGCGAAGAATGCTGCGGTTTTGAAGTGATGAAATATGACTGCAAGGGCTATGAGCTGCTCATTGTAAAAAGCGGAGAGGGTGAAATTGCCGCCGCAGCCGCAACGCAGCACCTGATTTCAAAATACGGTGTAAACTTGATCGTCAACTTCGGCGTTGTGGGAGGTCTGACCCCCGAGATGAGCAAGGCAAAGACCTGCATTGTCGAAAGAGTTGTTCACTATCAGTTTGACATTTCGGAAATCGACCCGGTCAAGGTCGGTCAACATTCGGGTTATGACGACATATATATTTATCCCGATGCCGAGCTTTTTAAAAAGGCGGTTGCCCTTCACCCCGAGCTTAAGGCGGTCACCTGCGCCTCGGGAGACCGTTTCGTCGGAAAGGCCGAGGATAAAATAAAGCTGCATGAGGATTTTGACGCCGATATTTGCGAAATGGAGGCGGCAGCAGTCGCTCTCACCTGTGACCGAAGCGGTATCCCCTGTCTTATTTTGAAAACCGTTTCCGACGGCATAACCGGCGGTGCAGAGGAATTTATTGCCGAGGTCGACCGTTCGGCCGACATCTGTCTTGAAATCACGGACAGAATTATAAACAGTATATAAAATAAAAAGCTGTGAGCACATAAAACTCACAGCTTTATTTTTTTATTTTATAAGTGTTCCAGCATTGTCGCCGGTATATGTGTCGCCCTGATAATAGAAATACGAATCGAAAATATCACGGGTGACCTGAGCGATATTGGAGCCGTAACCGCCCTTTTCCACAACCGTCACAACGGCAATTTCAGGATTTTCATAAGGGGCAAAGGCAATAAAAACGCCGTTGTTGTATTCCTGTCCCTTGTCAACAACGGTGGCCGTACCCGTTTTTCCGCCCACCTTCAAGGCATAGTTTGCAAATGCGGTCGACGCGGTACCCGCAGATTCGGTGGTAACCGAAAGCATTCCCTGTTTTACCACGTCGATATACTGTTCGTCAATTCCCACCGTGTCCATAACCTCCGGTTCGACCGACGAAACAACACTATTCATGTTATAGTTGCAAATTTCCTTAACAAGTCTTGCGCGGTATCTTGTGCCGCCGTTGGCAAGAGTTGCACAGTAGGTTGCAAGCTGAAGAGGTGTAAATCCGTTGTCCGACTGACCGATTGCAGCCTGCAGCGTGTCACCTGCGTTCCATACGCTTCCGATGGAATCACGGTATTCCTTACCCGCAAGAATTCCCGCCGCCTCGTCGATTTCAATACCCGACTTTACGCCAAGTCCGAACCGTCTGCAAAATTCGTTCAGCTTTTCAATTCCGATTCTGCGTCCGGTCTCATAAAAGAAATAGTTACACGACACCTTTATCGCCGTCGTGACGTTTATATCGCCGTCATAGTGCAGACAGGTTGGCTGATAGTCGCGGTAGTAGGTGTATACACGGGAGCAGAAAATTGTCTCGCTCGGAGTAATCGCGCCGACCTGAAGTCCGATTGATGCGGTGGCGGGCTTAAAGGTGGAGCCGGGGGCGTAAACACCGCTGAAGGCGCGGTTAAACAGCGGATTTGAGCTGTCGGAAAGAAGGCTGTCATACGAGTTGTTGTATGTATCAATGTCATACGAGGGATATGTGGCGGCGGCAAGCACCTCGCCGGTGTTGACCTTTACGGCCACAACGGCGCCGGCATTTGCATACTGCCCGTCCTTCGTGCCGCGAAGGGAATCAATCATATTTTTAAGGGAATTTTGAGCCGTTTCCTGCATTTTTTTGTCGATTGTCAAAACAACCGAATTTCCCGGTTGCGGTTCGGTGGAAACAGAGCTCGAAACAATCTTTCCCGACGAGTCGCGGACGGTTTTGGTATATCCCGATTTGCCGCGGAGCTGATCCTCGCAGGCCTTTTCGATGCCGGATTTTCCTATGGAGTCGTCAAACGAATATCCTTTGTCCTTAAGCTCGTCCCATTCCTCGGCATAAATAAGACCCATGTTACCGAGAATGTGGGGAGCAAGGTCGCCCGAAACATATTCTCTTGTGCTGTCGATTTCGGTTTCGACACCCGAAAGGTTGGAATATGCCTCCTTGATTTTTGTGACCGTGTCGATGGAAACGCCCTCGGCAAAGGTATAAGGAATTGCGTCGGAATAATCGGCCACAAGCATTGTCAGCCTTATTCCCATTATCATACGCTTTGTTGCGTCGTCGTAATCCGACAGCTTGTATTTCTCCACCATGGCGTCCCAGCAGTTCTGAGCCGTGGCATAATGCGCAAGGCCAAGCTCGGATTTCATAGTGTCGGAGGAAATACTTCTGTTATCCTCAAATTCATACGGAGCGGATTTTGTCAGCGGACATTTATCCTTCCATGTTTCTCCCGTTGAGGTAAGCAGTCCCGTCATGGCAAGAATCGTGTCATTCAAATCGGAATCCTTCAGATAAAGTCGATTGAAAACAATGTTATAGCTGTCCTTGTTTTGAACGAGCGGACGCCCGTATCGGTCATAAATTTCTCCTCGAGCGGCGTTTATGGTGGTATACGTCGCCACGTTGGCAATGGACTGAGCTTCGTATTTATCCTTATGAATAAGCTGCCAATCCACAAGCCGTACGGAATAAAGCAAAATCACGGCGGCGAGTATTCCGCTTAACACGGCAATACGGCGGCCGGAATTATCCTTTTGTTTTCTCACAAACACCCCTCCTTTATTTAAAGTCCTTTGGAAAGCTTTTTACACAAAAAATACCACGGAATAATAAAAATCCACGAATATAACGTCGTGAGCAAAAATCTGTTTCTTAAAAACCACATTCCTTCGGCCGAAAAACCGCCGCGAAAGCAAAGAAGGCAAACAAAATTATACAGCACAAGGCACACAAGACAAAGAATAATCGCCGAAACAAGATTTTTGGTCAGCAAAAGTCTTGCCACAAGACCGCAGGCGCAGCCGATGAAAAGCATAAAAAGCGCATTTATCGGAAAGCCCGGACTTGTATAAAGGTCCAAAAGAATTCCCGAAAAGAGGCCGAAAAAGCCCCCTGCCGTTTCACCGAAAAAGAAGGAAACCGCAACGGCAAGAGCGACAAGCATATTGGGCGTGACTTCGCTTACGGTGAGTATCGAATAGGGCACGTTTTGTATAAAAAACAGCACAAGGCCGACGGCGCAAAGTATCGCCATCCGACCTATAAATGCGTGATTTTTCTTTTTTACGGGTTTTATATCTGTGTTCATTTTATTCGGTAATACCCTGTCCTTCAAATTCGGTTATAATCATAACTTGGGAAATTGACAAAAAATCAACCGCCGGGTCCACCTCGGCAAAGAGGGAAACTCCTCCCGTTTCGGTTCCGATTTCTTCCACGGTTCCGACGATAATTCCCTCGGGAAAAACTCCGCCCACCCCCGATGTAATAAGGTAATCCCCCATTGCGACCGAGGAATTTCGGCTCAAATAGGAAAGCCGTGTTTTTCCCTTGCCGGAAAGCGATTCGCTTCCCGCAAGGATTCCCGTTTCTCTTGTTCGGCTGTCAATCACACCGACGTTGAGATTGGGCGAAAAAACGGTTTCGACAACCGAATAGGTGGCCTGAACCTCCGAAACATAACCCACAAGCCCGTCGGCGGTTATAACCGGGTCATGAACAGAAACGCCGCGAAGAGAGCCGGAATTCACGGTGAAGGTTCCGGTTGAATTTATGTTGTCCGCCGCAACAACAGTGGAATTTTCAAATTTAAAGTCGCTGTTTTTTTCCTTAAGCTCCAAAAAGCTTTTATAAAAATCATTTTCGTTTTTATACCTGTCAAGGTCGACAATATCTTCTCTGAGCCCTCTGATTTCCTCCCGAAGATCGTTGTTTTCCTGTTCAAGCTGTTCGGCACGGTCGATGGAAGTGAAGAAATTGTTTACTCCCCTGCCGATTGCGCTGAAAGCATGCTGAACCGGGGTCACGACTGCGCCGAAAAAAGACGATTGCGGAGAAATACTTTTTCCGAGCCCATAAGACGCCCCGCAAAGGACGGCAAGACACACGAAAATTATAACAAATATTTTGAAGCCCTTGCTTTTTAAAAAGACTTTCATTTTTAACCTCAATTATACTTTCTTCTGCGGTCGAAAAAGCTTTCGTCAATTCCCATTTCAATTCGCTTGAGGGTTCCTTCAACAACGCAGTCGAGAGGATTTTCGGCAATTTCGACCGATATTCCCGTCACGTCCGAAATGACTCTATCGAGGCCGCGAAGCAGCGCCCCGCCGCCCGTGAGCACGATTCCGCGGTTGACAACGTCGCCCGCAAGCTCGGGCGGGGTTTTTTCGAGAGTCGTTCTGACAGCGTCAAGAATATTCGAAACGGTATCGGCAAGCGCATCTCTCACTTCGCCGGGAGTGATAATCACATTTTTGGGAAGGCCGTCGACAAGATTGCGTCCCCTGACCTCCATAGGCTCCTCGCCCTCGAAAATGGTTGCCGAGCCGATGTTAATCTTAATTTGTTCTGCCGTTCTTTCGCCGATGAGCACATTGTGCCTTTTGCGAATGTAGGTTATTATGGCCTCGTCCATATCGTCGCCCGCCACACGAACCGAACGGGATGTCACAATATCTCCGAGGGAAATAACCGCGACCTCGGAGGTTCCTCCGCCGATGTCAACGACCATACTTCCAACCGGCTCATAAACGGGAAGCCCCGCGCCGAGAGCTGCGGCCATGGGCTCTTCTATAAGGTCGACGTCACGTGCGCCTGCCTGAACGGCGGCGTCATGAACGGCTCTGACCTCAACCTCGGTAACTCCCGAGGGAATACATACTATTACCTTTGCACGGGAAATGACCGTTCCTTTAACGGCGTCGCGTATAAATCTTTTAAGCATCGCGGCGGTCACGTCAAAATCGGCGATTACTCCGTCCTTAAGAGGCCGCACGGCCGCAATGCTGCCGGGGGTCCGGCCTATCATTTCCTTTGCTTCTCTTCCCACGGCGCGAACCGCGTCGTTTCTGACATCGACCGCGACGACCGACGGCTCACGCATCACGATACCTTTTCCTTTGATACAGACAAGCGTGTTTGCCGTACCCAGATCAATTCCGATTTCCCTTGTAAACATGGTTTGCTCCCCAATACAATTTTTTTATATCAAAACAGACTTTTCATTCATAGATACATTGACATTATAACGCAAATACCCTGCTTATACAATGCTTTTTTTGAGTTTTTTAAGATTTTTTATGTAAACCTTTTTTGCACACAAAAAGCCCTCCGCAAAAACGGAAGGCTTAAAAATCAATAAAGCTCTTTTTCCAAAATATCCGCAGCAATTTTCACAAGCTCGGAGCAGGGACGTTTTTTATAATATCCCGCAGTACGCTCGTCGGGAACGTTTCCGACGCATTTTCCGCTGCACCCTGCTCCCTCAAGAAGCTCTCTGCAAATTATGCTGCCGTTTTGCTCCTTAAAATCGGCCGCAAGCTTTTGAATGAGTGCATAATGAGCACTTTTTGCGGCTCTGTTGCAAGGGTCGGAATAACCGCATTTAAGCCCCGCGACCATGAACGAACCGGTAACAGCTCCGCAGACCTCTCTCATGCGGCCCATTCCCCCTCCGAAGGATGAGGAAAGTCTTATGAGACTGTCGAAGTCGATGTCAAGATCATCGGCAAAAGCGCCAACCACGGCTTGTGAGCAATTATAACCTTTGAGAAAAAGTTCTTTTGCCTTTTCCCCTCTTGTCATAGCGTTTTTTCCACCTTGTCGGCCATTTTGTCAAGCCAATTACCCTCGAAAAGCTCAATGGCTCCCTTGTCGCAGGCGGCGGCAAGCTTTTGGTTCATGGGAATTTCGCAAACTGTATCAATGGAAAATTCTTTTGCGGTTTCGTCGGCCTTGTTTTCACCGAAAATATAGTGCTTTGAACCGCAGTCGGGACACTCGAAATATGCCATGTTCTGAACAAGTCCGAGAACGGGAACATCCATAAGCTTTGCCATCTTAACGGCCTTTTCCACAATCATGGAGACAAGGTCCTGAGGAGATGTAACAACGATAATTCCGTCAACGGGAAGTGACTGGAATACGGTCAGCGGAACGTCGCCCGTTCCGGGAGGCATATCGACAAACATAAAGTCGACATCGTTCCAAATAACCTCGTTCCAGAATTGCTTGACAACACCGCCGATAACGGGGCCTCTCCAAACTACGGGGTCGGAGGGGTTTTCAAGCAAAAGATTTATGGACATTACTTCAATTCCGGTCTTGGTATTCACGGGATAAAGACCGTTGTCGTCACCGGTTGCATGTTCGTTAAGCCCGAAAACGGCGGGAATTGATGGGCCGGTTATGTCGGCGTCAAGCACGGCGGATTTATATCCTCTGCGCTGCATTGATACGGCCATAAGCGAGGTGACAAGAGATTTTCCCACGCCGCCCTTGCCGCTCACCACTCCGATAACCTTTTTTATGTGGCTGAGCTCATGAGGCTTTTCTTTTTCGATTACGTTTGCACGGCTGTCACAATCGGCATGGCAGCTTGAACAATCATGTGTACATTCGCTCATAATATTATCTCCCTTCGGGTTTAAAATCCCGATTTTTTATATTCCTTGCCCTCTTCAACATATTTAAGGGCATTTTGACGATTGCTTTCGGTGCCTTCGGCGTCAACCTCTTTTATGACCTTGGCGGGGCAACCGACAAGCAAAGAATTTGCGGGGATTTTCTTGTTTTGCGTAACCGTCGCGCCTGCACCTATTATACAATTGTCACCAATCTCGGCTCCGTTCAAAATCACGGCTCCCATGCCCACAAGCACATTGTTTCCGATTGTGCAGCCGTGGACAATTGCTCCGTGCCCCACGGTGACATTTTTGCCTATTTTAACGGGAAAGCCCGTGTCGACGTGCACAACGGCATTGTCCTGGATATTACTTCCCTTTCCGACATATATGCTGTCGGTGTCCCCGCGGACAACGGCGCCGAACCAAATGTTTGCGTCGTCCTCAACCGTTACATCGCCGATAATGACGGCGCTTTTCGCCGCAAAGGCTTTTTCCGATATTTTTGGCTGTTTCACGATCAATTTTCTCCCTCTGCAAGCTGACGTCCCATAAGCACGCCCATAACCGACGCCATCATAAGACCTCTCGTCCAACCGCTTGAGTCGCCGAGGCAATGGAGTCCCTTGACGTTAGTATTGAACTTTTCATCCATTTTGATACGGTTTGAATAAAATTTAAGCTCGGGTGAATAAAGGAGCGTTTCGGTGGAAGCAAATCCGGGCACGACGTGATCCATGGCCTGTATAAAATTGATAATGTTGACCATGGCGCGGTAAGGCATTGCGGCGGTTATGTCGCCTGCAACCGCATCGGGCAGCGAAGGACGGAGATTGGAGTGTGAAAGTTCCTTTTCCCATGTTCTTTTTCCGTCGAGAATATCTCCGAAACGCTGAACAAGGATGTGTCCCGCACCGAGCATATTGGTCAGCTCGCCCACCTTTTGTGCATATTCAATGGGCTGATTGAAGGGATAATTGAAATTATGGGAGCAAAGAATAGCAACATTTGTGTTGCCGGATTTTTTGTCCTTATATGAGTGTCCGTTGACAACGGCAAGGTCGTTATCATAATTTTCCTGGCTGACAAAACCGCCGGGATTTTGGCAGAAGGTTCTGACCTTGTTTTTAAAGGGCTTGGGGTAACCGATAAGCTTGGACTCGTAAAGAACGTCGTTGACCTTTTCGATAACCTCGTTTCGAACCTCAACTCTGACGCCGATGTCAACCGTTCCGGGCTGATGGGCGATATTATGCTCGGCGCAGATTTTTTCAAGCCATTCGGCACCTCTGCGTCCGGTGGCAATAACCGTCTGCTTTGCGAAAATTTCGTGAGAATCGTTCTTGCCGGTTATGTAAACGCCCTTGCAGGTGTCTCCGTCGAGAATAATGTTGGAACATTCATATCCGAAAAGAATTTCCACGCCGTTGTTCTGAAGCCAATGTTCAAGGGCAAGATAAAGCTCCTGCGCCTTTTCGGTTCCGAGATGGCGTATGGGACAGTCGACAAGCTTAAGGCCCGCCTGAATGGCTCTTTTTCTGATTTCCTTGACCTCTTCGGTGTTTTCGATACCCTCAATGTGCTCGTCGGCACCGAATTCAAGATATATCTTATCGGTATAATCAATGGTTTCCTGGGCAAAATCCTCGCCGATAAGCGTGGGAAGGTCGCCGCCCACCTCATAGCTCAGTGACAGCTTTCCGTCGGAAAAGGCTCCTGCGCCCGAAAAGCCCGTCGTAATGTGACAGTAGGGCTTGCAGTTCATACATTTTTTTGTCTTGGCTTTGGGACAGCTGCGTTTTTCAATCGACTGACCCTTTTCCACGATGATAATTTTCTTTTTCGACCCTTTTCTCAGCATTTCAATGGCGGTAAAAATTCCCGCAGGGCCTGCACCGACGATAACAACGTCTGTATTCATAAAAAATGATGTCCTTTCGGCGGGTCATAGTTTTTTGTAACCACAGCCAAATTATATTATACCCTTTTTACGCATAATTGTCAACCGTTTAACAATCTTGACGAATAACAGCAAAAATCCCCGCCGCAAAGACTCATAAATCAAACAGCCTTTACGGCGGAGAAACCGCTTATTCGTTTATTTTCCAACCGTCATTTGAAGAATCACAAGGGCGTCGTCCACAGAGATTTTTCCGTCGCCGTTCATATCGCCCGAAAGGGTCTGGACTTTGGAAAGCTCAATCTTTCCCACCGCGTTCTGAAGGGCGAGCAGCGCGTCGGTCACGGTGACCTTTCCGTTTTGGTTTACGTCTCCGCCGAGATATACATGAACGGTGCAGGAGCCTTCGGTCACATTCTCTCTGTACTTGGATTCAAGTTTCAAAACCGACGTACCCGGCTTTACACCGGAAAATTCGGCAAAGGTGTCTTTTCCCGAAACAACATTGTCCGAAAGTTCAATATAATCACCGTTTTCCGACCCGTCGCCGAAACACCATTCGGTGTTTGAAGAAGAAAGAGGCGCGTCCTTTTCGATTCTGTCGTTTCTGAAGAAGGGCTGCACGGAATATATACCCTCCGCCTTGCTCAGCCGATCGGCGGCGTCGATAATATCGACATTATCGTCCACCCTTCCCGTATTAAACATACTCAAAAAAACCTCCTGATTTTTCTTAAAATCGTGGCAAGGACCGTATTCGGTGATGGTTTCGTCATATTCTGCAACCCCGGTAGTTGCCGATTTAATACCGTAGCGGGCAAGAACAGAACGGTCAAAATCCTCCGAACCGTAAATTTCGGGGTCGCAAACAAAATCGATTCCGCCCGCAAGGTCGGTTTCGTTTTTATCGATAAAGAAATCGGTGACGGAAATTTTCCCGTTTTGACCGACCGCAAGATAAATCTCGCTGTCCGAAAGGGTTATGTAGGAGCTTTTTTCGGCATAATCCTTTGCATAATAGTTCCTTTTTGCCTTTTCACCGTACTTGTTCATCGCACTTTCGATTTTATTTTCGGCATCGGTGCCAAAAACGAACATGAGAACATAGGTGAAGGGACCGGTTTTTGACTCAAGCCGCTTTGAGGCAGTAAAAACACAGTCGGCCGAAATATCGGGAAAATCCTCCAAGGTGTAAACCTTGTTTTCGGATGACTCGACCGTCAAAAGAAAACTGTTGTCATATGTGTATTTCGGGAAAGAGCTTTGCTCGGCGCAAACGGGCAAAGCCGCGGCGAAAAGACACAGGCACAGTAAAAACGCAATTGCTTTTTTCATTACAATCTCCCTTTCTGTATATCTGTATTTACGTAAAGTTTATAACTTTACGTAAATATTTTATATCATTTTACTAAACTTGTCAATAACAACCATTAAATAAGATGTCATGAAATTCATATTTTCTTAATATATTTATCATAGGGGGAATTATATGGGCAAGCGAATGAAAAAAAGAATTTTTATAATAATGTCAACCGCAATCGCAGCTGTTATGCTGATTTATCTGCTCGGCTCGTTGCTTCCGAAAACCGTCAAACGGGTAAATGCCGAAATATCGGTTAAAAGCGAAGAACAGGTACTTGAATTTTTAAATTCTTTCGGTTGGCAGGCCGAGCTTTCCTCTTGCGAAAAGACAGAGCAAACACTTGCAGAAAAAAATGACCATGTATTTATGAAGTACAATGATCTGCAAAAATCACAGGGCTTTGACCTTGAAGAATATGCCGGAAAGACTGTCGAACGATACACATTTCGTTTAAACAATTACCCGGAAGTAAAAAGCGAGGCCTTTGCAAATGTTTTGGTTTTTAACGGGAAAATCATCGGCGGAGATATATGCACCGCTGCGCTGGACGGCTTTATGCAAGGCTTTGACGCAAATGCCCGCGGAGAATGCAAAGCAACATTTTTACAAAAATAAAAACGCCCTCGCAAAAGCGAAGGCGAAAAAACGCAAAAAATTATTCTGCAAAACCGGAGAGCACGAGATCCACAAGACCTTCCACAGCCTCCTGCTCGTCGGCACCGTCGGCAATAATGCGGATAGAAGTTCCGCCGATAATACCGAGGGAAAGCACACCGAGAAGACTTTTGGCGTTCACTCTGCGCTCTTCCTTTTCAACCCAAATCGAAGACTTATACTCGTTGGCCTTTTGAATAAAGAAAGTTGCGGGGCGTGCATGAAGTCCTACCTTGTTCTGAACCATTACGTCTTTAACAAACATTATGAATCTCTCCCGAATGTATTTGTTTTGTTATTACACATTATATCACATTTTTTCCGTCAGTCAACGAAATTCGGCCAAACTTTTGGCTTTAATTTCAAAGTTCTACTCACACGCCAAATGGGGACAAATATAAAGGCGGTGCTTTGTGCATTTTTTATAAAAATATATGTCGATATTCGACACTATACACAATTTGAGTGTTCGAAAAAAGCGAAAATTTATCACAATATAATGGTGTTATTTGTCGTTTTCGGCCTTCAGGCGCGCAATATATTCCAAATCATCCTTTGAAAGCTCGGCATTTTCAAGCATTTCTGGACGTTTGAAAAAGGTTCTTTCAAGGGATTTTTGCCTGCGCCATTTTTTTATGTTCAAATGGTGCCCCGAAAGCAAAACCTCCGGCACTTCCCTGCCATTCCAAACCCTCGGACGGGAATATTGGGGATATTCGAGAAGGCCGGAAAAATGACTTTCCTCGGTAAAACATTCTTCGCTTGAAAGCACGCCGGGGACAAGCCTTGCAACCGTATCGGCAAGCACAAGAGCCGGCAGCTCTCCCCCCGTCAGCACATAGTCCCCTATGGACACCTCTTCATCCACGATTTCCTCGATTACCCTTTCGTCAACGCCCTCATAATGCCCGCAAACAAGCACAAGCCACGGCTTTTTCGAAAGTTCAAGGGCCTTTTTTTGCGTCAGCGTTTTTCCCTGAGGAGACATATATATCACATATGGCTTTTGGCCGTTTCCGCTCGCTTCGACCGCCTTAAAGCAATCATAGATCGGCTGCGCCTGGACTATCATACCCATGCCTCCGCCGAAGGGTGCGTCGTCCACCTGTTTTTGCTTGTTTTCGGTATAATCTCTGATATTGTGACAATGAGTTTCGATTATTCCCTTTGCCCGCGCTCTTCCGATTATGCTCTCGCAAAGCACGCGGTCGCACATTTCGGTAAAAAGGGTCAATATGTCAATCCTCATCGTCAAAAATTCCTTTCAAAGGTGTGATTTTAATAATTCCGTTGTCGATGTCAACCTCATCCACAACATCCGGAATGGCGGGAACAAGATATTCCCTGCCGTCTCTTTTTATGTGCCAAACATCGTTTGCGCCGGTAGCCGAAACATCGCAAAGCTTTCCGAGCAGCTCACCGCCCGCCGTATCATAAACCTCGCAGCCCACAAGATCGTCAATAAAATGGCTGCCTTCTGGGAGCTCAACATCATCGCGGTTCAAATATATCACCTTGTTACGAAAAGCCTCGGCGTCCTCCACCGTGTCCACTCCGTCGATTTTCATCAGCACCATATTTTTATGAGCCCGGGCAGACTTGATTTTCAGAAAGCTTTTGCCCTCTCTGTCAAGATAAAGAACATCAAATTCCGCAAGGAATTCAGGGCTGTCGCTCCATGGCTGAACCCTGACCTCTCCCCTTATTCCGTGGGTTCCGGTTATTTTTCCGGTTTCGATAAACTGTTTTTTCATATTATACTCCCATCGTTTTATAACAGAGATATTCTAACACGAAATATTCCTTTTGTAAACCGAAATAATTCAAAAGCCGCCCGAGTTTTCGAGCGGCCGTGAATATTTAATTACTGTTCGGCGGGAAATTTTTGTATCTTTCCGACCGCATATTGAAGAATACAAAGCGCGTCGGCAACCGAAACGCCCTCTTTCCCGTCAACATCGGCGGCAGCAAGCTCTTCGTCGCCAAGTTTTATTTTTCCGACAGCAGCTTGAAGAGCCATAAGGGCGTCGCCAACCTTGACCTCTTTGTCGCCGTCAATGTCGCCGTACATAAAGGCGTTTGAAACAAATTTTATTCCGTGCTCCTTTGCAAACTTTTCGGCAAAGGAACCGGGAACACCGAGTATGTAAAAACCGCTCTGAACGCCGTTAAAGGCGTCGTCGTCGATATAATTTACGCTTTCGGGAATTTCCATGCACTTAATCGACGTTTTGCAAACAACCATGTCGCGGAGAATGCGGTCGACACCCTCGGCAGCAATGATCTTTGAAACGGGCGAACGGTTGAAAGAATCCTCATCGAAGTCATAAATGTTTCCGTTGATTTTAACCGTGGCTATATTGGTTCGTCCGAAGGCGCCGTTTCCGACCTTTGTTACGGTTTCGGGGAATTCGACCCGCGTAAGACCTTCGCAGGCAAGAAATGCGCCGCGGCCGATAGTTGTAAGGGAATTGCCGAGGGTCACTTTCTTTGCGGCGGCAACGCCGTTAAAGGCATAATCGCCGATTTCGGTTACTGTATCGGGAATAACGATCTGTTCGACAGCGGCGCAACCGTTAAAGGCGTTGTCTTCGATTATTCTCAGTCCCTCGTTAAGGGTGAGAGTTTTGATTGCGGCACAGCCATAGAATGCGCTGTCCCTGACGGTGGTTACATTTGCGGGTATTTCTACCGCAGTAACAGCGGAGCAGTTTTTAAATGCAGTGTCGGGAATTTCGGTAAGTCCCATGCCGATGTTAACGGTTTTAAGGTTCTCACAGCCTTCAAATGCCGATCTACCCATTTTTGTAACGGTATTGGGAATGGTTACCGACTGAATTCTGGAGCATCTGAGAAATGCGCCCACTCCGACAGAGGTAAGGCCTTCCGAAAGGGTAAACTCGGTAATGCCCTCGGCGCCGTTAAAGGCATAATCCTCGATGGTTTTGACCGATGCGGGGATGTCGAGAGCTCTCAGACCCTTGCAGCCGGAAAAAGCACTTTCGCCGATGACCGAAACATTTTCGCCCCAGTTTATCTTGGTCAGCGCAACGCAATCTTTAAATGCTCTTTCGCCGATCGTGGCAAAGTTTGCGCCGAAGGTGACTTCCGAAAGGGCGGTACAGCCGTCAAAAACATTGTTCTCCATAGCCGAAAGGCCGTTTCCGAGATCCACGGTGCGAAGGCTGGTGCAATCTTTAAAAGCATTGTATTCAAGGGTCTTAAGGCTGTCGGGCAGGGTTATTTCCTTTATGCCCTTGCAGCCGTTAAATGCGTTTGCGTCTATTTTTTCGAGATTTATTCCGAGATTCACGTTGTTAAGGCCGGTGCAGCCACTAAAAGCCGAGGGACCGATGGTTATAACGCTTGCGGGAATAGAGAGAGAACGGAGGGCGGTACAGCCGTAAAATGCTCTGTCGCCTATGGTTTCGATCTTATCGTTCCAAACAATTTCCGAAAGAGCGGTACAGCCGGAAAAAGCACCGGCATCGAGAGAATCATCGTTTATGCCTGTAACATTTTCGCCGAGGGTGACCTTCTCAAGGCTTATGCAGTTCTGGAAAATTAAGCGGCCTATTTTTTTAAGACCGCTTCCGATAACGACGGTTTTAAGGGCCGAGCAGCCGTCAAAGGCATACTCACCGATTGCAGTAACGCTATCGGGAACAGTTATGGATTTCAGGGCTTCGCAGCCCTGAAAGGCATTATATTTTATGGTCTTTACGGTGGAGGGAATTTCCACAGAGGTAATGGTGGTATTGTTTTTGAATGCGTTTCCGCCGATAGCCTTAACATCCTCGTCGCCGATCTTAGACGGAATGGTTATTTCGGCAGAAGAGCCGTTATATCCGGTTATTTCGATTTCGTCGGACAATGCCATTCTACCATAGGTAAAATCGCCGAATGTCTCGTCGGCCGAGACAACAATGCCGGCCGCGGGAACAGCCGCAAGCACAAGGCAAAGGGCAAGCAAAACAGACAGTATTTTTTTCATGATATCTTCTCCTAAAATTTGCAAATTCCATTGTACTCTCATCGACAGAATTTGTCAATATCAAACAACAAAAAAGAACAGATTATAAACATAACCTGTTCTCTGTTTTAAGCGAAATCAGTCGATTTCGACAGCGACCTTTTGGTCGTTGCGGCTTGCCGCTGCACGCATGACGGTACGGATAGCCTTGGCTATTCTACCCTGCTTACCGATGACGCGGCCCATATCGCTCTCGGCAACGTGAAGATGATAGGTGATGACACCCTCTTCATCCGCCTCGTCGACATCAACGGTCACCTGGTCCGGAAACTCTACCAGCCCCTGTGCCATAGCAATAAGAAGCTCCTGCATAGTTCACACCTCCTCACAAGCGGCATAATAAAGGCGCGCTATTAAAGAACGCCGTTTTTCTTAAGCAGACTTTTAACCGTGTCGGTGGGCTGAGCGCCGTTGGCGATCCACTGCTTTGCCTTCTCCACGTCGATCTTGATTTCGGGTTTCTCGTTGGAAGGATTGTAATATCCGACCTCTTCGATAAATCTGCCGTCACGGGGATATCTCGAATCGGCCACAACTATACGATAGAAGGGGCTTTTCTTTGCACCCATGCGACGAAGTCTCATTTTAACAGCCATTACTGTCACCTCCTGATCTATTCTCTATGCCAAAATCCTTAAGATTTTTAACAACTACATTTTAAAGCCGGGCGGGGGCATCATTCCGGGATTAAAACCGCGGCGCTTTTTGCCCTTTTTGCCGAACTGCTTGAACATCTGTTTCATCTGTTCATACTGTTTCATAAGGCGGTTGACGTCCTCAACCTTTTGTCCGCAGCCGGCGGCAATACGCTTTCTGCGTGAACCGTTAAGTATGTCGGGGTTTTCCCTTTCCTCTTTTGTCATGGAAAGGATTATGGCCTCCACCCTGTATATCTGACGCTCGTCAATGTCGGCGTCGCGTATGCTTTTGTCAACTCCGGGAATCATGCTCAGCATTTTTTTCATCGAGCCCATTTTCTTGAGCTGCTGGAACTGAGAAAGCAAATCGTTTAGGTCAAATTTATTTTCCTTGAGCTTTTTGGCAAGCTCTTCGGCCTTTTTTTCGTCAAGCTTGGTCTCGGCCTGTTCGATAAGCGAAAGAACATCGCCCATTCCGAGAATTCTCGAGGCCATACGGTCGGGGTGAAAAACCTCAATATCGTCAAGCTTTTCGCCGGTTCCGGCAAATTTAATGGGCTTTCCCGTGACCGCGCGGATTGAAAGGGCTGCGCCGCCTCTTGTATCGCCGTCAAGCTTTGTGATTATAACGCCGTCGATACCGAGCGTCTCGTCAAAGCTCTTTGCAACGTTAACGGCATCCTGACCCGTCATGGAGTCTACCACAAGCATTATCTCATTCGGCTCAACGGCACTTTTCATGCGGCGGAGCTCATCCATAAGTTCTTCATCGATGTGAAGACGGCCGGCGGTGTCGAGAATGACATAATCGTTACCGTAGTCCTTAGCGTGAGAAAGAGCCTGCTTTGCCGTTTTGACCGGGTCCTGAGTCCCCTTTTCAAAAACGGTTGCTCCCGCCTTTTCTCCGACGATTTTAAGCTGATCAATTGCGGCGGGACGGTAGATGTCACAGCCGACAAGCAAAGGACGATGCCCCTGGGAAATAAGGAGCTTGGCAAGCTTTGCGGCGTGTGTCGTTTTACCCGAACCCTGAAGACCGCACATCATAACCACGGTGGGTCCCTTGGAGGCGGTGTTTATTCTCGCGTCGCTTCCGCCCATGAGAGCGGTCAGCTCCTCGTCGACGATTTTAACAACAGTCTGCGCAGGAGTGAGGCTTTCGGTTATATTTTGGCCGATTGCCTTTTCGGTGACGGTGTTGGCAAAATCTTTGGCGACCTTGTAGTTAACGTCGGCCTCAAGAAGGGCGAGCCTTACCTCCCGCATGGCTTCGCGGACGTCGCTTTCGGTCAGCTTGCCGCGGCTCTTAATATGTTTAAAGGCGTTCGTAAGCTTGTCGGTAAGTCCTTCAAAAGCCAAAGATAATCACTCCAAACCGTATCAAAAAGAAAGTTCGTTTATAAGTTCCAAAAGGGCGCCGCCGTCGCAGTCGCTGCCCCGCTTAATCAATTCGGTCATTTTAAGGACAATCTTTTCATTGCGCTCATGCCGTTTTGAAAGGCCGAGCTTTTGCTCGAAAAGCTCAAGATTTTTTTCCGCCTTGCGGAGATTTCCGAGAACGGCCTGCCTTGTTATTCCGGCGTTTTCGGCAATTTCTCCGAGACTTAAATCCTCGTTATAATAAAGGTCGAAAATGTCCCTTTGGTGCTCGCTCAACAGATCTCCGTAAAAGTCGAAAAGACCGGCTCTTTTCATATCCTTGGGCATAGTCTCACCTGTCAACCAAATTTGATTTACACCTATTATAGCAGAAAATTCACGTTTGTCAACACTTTTTTATCTTGAAAGAAAAAATAAATGCGGTATAATGTAAATAAACAAAAAGGAGTGATAACATGAACGAAGTTATAAAAAAAATTCTCGGCCGCCGAAGCGTCAGAAAATTTACCGACAGGGAAATTTCAAAGGACGATCTTGAGCAAATAGTAACCGCCGGAATTCACGCCCCCAGCGGTATGAACAAACAGCTTTGGCATTTTTCGGTGGTAAAAAACAAGGATTTGATTGACTCCCTTGCAAAGGCGATAGGAGAAATCCTCGGCCGCGACGGGTATGATTTTTACCGCCCCACCGCTCTCATCCTCGTTTCAAACGACCGCGACAACCCCCACGGTCAGGATGACGGAGCCTGCGCTCTCGAAAACATTTTCCTTGCCGCTCATTCTCTCGGAATAGGCTCGGTTTGGATAAATCAGTTCCGAGGAATTTGCGACGATAAACGCCTTCGTCCGCTGCTCAAACAGGCAAAGGTTCCCGACAACCACATAATCTACGGCGTTGCGGCTCTCGGCTATCCCGAGCACCCCTACAACGATTCTCACCGCGACACGGACGGTAAAATTGATTTTGTGCTTTAATTTAACCGAAAGAAAGACCTCGGAGGAAAAAGTTCTCCGAGGTCTTTGCATTATTCGATATTTGAAACTATAATATTGCCGCATTGCTTGCAGCCGATTTTTTTCATACCGTCGCTCATTATGTCGGCGGTGCGATAGCCCGCGTCAAGCAACTTTGAAACGGCGTTTTCAACGGCGTCGGCCTCATTTTTAAGGTCAAAGCTGTATCGCAGCATCATGGCAGCCGAAAGTATCGTTCCGATGGGGTTTGCAATGTCCTGCCCCGCGATGTCGGGAGCCGAACCGTGAATGGGCTCGTAAAGTCCGCAGGAGGTTGCTCCGAGACTTGACGACGGAATCATGCCGATCGAACCGGTAATCATGGAAGCCTCGTCCGACAGAATGTCGCCGAACATATTTTCGGTAACAATAACGTCAAACTGGGCGGGATTTTTGACGATCTGCATGGCGCAGTTGTCCACAAGCATATCCGAAAGCTCCACATCGGGATATTCCTCGCAAAGACCGTGCATAACCTTTTTCCAAAGCCTGCTGCTGTCGAGCACATTGCTCTTTTCCACCGAGCAAAGACGTTTTCCGCGTTTTCTTGCCGTTTCAAAACCGATTCTGCCGATTCGCTCGATTTCGGCCTCGCTGTATTTGAGAACGTCGGTGGCAACGTCGCCCTCTGTCTTATGCTCTCCGAAATAAATTCCGCCGATAAGCTCGCGAACTATTATAAAATCAATTCCCTCGTCCACAATGGATTTTTTCAGCGGCGAGGCGTCGGCAAGCTGAGGCCAGATTTTTGCTGGACGATTATTCGAATAAACCCCCATGCCGGCGCGAAGGCGCAGCAGGCCTTTTTCGGGGCGCATATTACCGGGGACGTCGTTCCATTTGTTTCCGCCCACCGCGCCGAGCAGCACGCTGTCCGAGCCGACGCATTTTTCAAGCTCGCTTTCGGGAAGCGGATCACCGTATTTATCAATGGCGCAGCCGCCCATATCAACATTGGTATAATTAAAGGTGTGTCCGTAAACCTCGGCAACCCTGTCAAGCACTCTGATTGCCTGACCTACAATTTCGGGACCGATTCCGTCCCCTCTTATGACGGCGATATTTTTAGTCATTGCTTTTCCCTTCCTTCAGCGATTTAAGCAGTCCGCCGCATTTAATGATATTTTGGATAAAGGGCGGGAAGGGCTGTGCTTTATATGTTTTTCCGGTTGTAATGTCGGTGATGATTCCCGTGTCAAAATCAACCTTGACTTCATCGTCGGCGTTTATTTCGTCGGCCGCCTGCTCGCACTCGAGAATGGGCAGACCGATATTTATGGAATTGCGATAAAAAATTCTCGCAAAGCTTTTGGCAATAACACAGCCGGTTCCGCAGGTTTTTATGACAAGAGGTGCGTGCTCTCTCGACGAGCCGCAGCCGAAATTCCATCCTGCCACAATAACGTCGCCGTTATTTACCTTTTTGACAAAATCCTTATCAATGTCCTCCATGCAATGGAGAGCAAGCTCCTTTGCATTGGGCGTGTTAAGATAACGGGCGGGGATTATAACATCGGTATCCACATTGTCGGGATATTTGAAAACCTTTCCTTGCGTGTTCATGTTCAGTCCTCCTTATACTCGGTGATATAGCCTGTCAGCGCGCTTGCGGCCGCAGTATGCGGAGAGGCAAGATAAACCTCGCTGTCCACATGGCCCATACGTCCGACGAAATTACGGTTGGTTGTGGAAATGCAGCGCTCGCCTTCTGCAAGAATTCCCATATAACCGCCGAGGCAGGGTCCGCAGGTGGGCGTGGAAACAATGGCGCCTGCGTCAATAAACGCCGTATACCATCCGTTTTCGACACAGTCGCGGAGTATCTGCATGGTGCCGGGGATAATGATGCAGCGAACGCCGTCGGCAACCTTTTTGCCGTTTAAAATGTTATAGGCGGCTTCCATATCCTCAAGTCTGCCGTTGGTGCAGGAACCGATGACGACCTGGTCGATTTTTATGTCGTGAAGCTCGCTTGCGGGGCGGGTGTTTTCGGGAAGATGAGGACAGGCGACCGTGGGAACTATGCCCGACAGGTCGATGTCGATGATTTTCTCATATTCCGCGTCGGCGTCGGCCTCAAAAACGGCGGGCACTCTCTCGCTTCTGCCCTCAAGGTATTTCATTGTGACGTCGTCGACGGGGAAAATGCCGTTTTTGGCTCCCGCCTCGATAGCCATGTTGCATATGCAAAGGCGGTCGTCCATGGAAAGACCGTGAGCGCCCTCCCCCGCAAACTCCATACTTTTGTAAAGAGCTCCGTCCACACCTATCATTCCGATGATAGTAAGGATAACGTCCTTACCGCTGCAGTTTTCGGGAAGACTCCCCGTCAGATTGAATTTGATTGCCGAAGGAACCTTAAACCAGGCCATGCCCGTGGCCATTCCGGCCGCCATATCGGTTGAACCTACACCTGTCGAAAATGCTCCGAGAGCTCCGTATGTACACGTGTGGCTGTCGGCGCCGATAATGCAGTCGCCGGCGGTCACAACGCCCTGTTCCGGAAGAAGGGCGTGCTCGATTCCCATTTTACCCACGTCATAAAAATGACTGACGCAATGCTCGCAGGCAAATTCACGGCAGGTTTTGGATTGTTCCGCCGCCTTAATGTCCTTGTTGGGCACAAAGTGGTCGAGAACAATGGCAACCTTGTCCTTGTTGAAAACCTTGTCAAAGCCGGCCTTTTTAAACTCGTTGACAGCCACCGGCGTGGTGATGTCATTGCCGAGCACAATGTCGAGTTTTGCGTTTATAAGCTGTCCTGCGGTGACGCTTTCGAGTCCCGCATGGGCGGCAAGAATTTTTTGGGTCATTGTCATTCCCATTTTAATTTCCTCCCTTTGTCATGTTGTAAAACGCGCTGAGCAGCGCCTTTGTGTTTGCATTGATAACGTCGGTGTCGGTGCCGGCGCCCCAGAACATATTTCCGTCCTTGTCCTCAAGGCCGATATATGACGCGGCGACGCTCTGAGAGCCCTGACCCTGCATACTGTGCTGAGTATAAACCTGAAGGGTGTATTCTTTTCCGGTATACGCGCAAAGAGCGTTGTTTATGGCGCTGAGTGTACCGTTGCCATCGGCCTCCATGTCGGTCTCTTCACCGTTTTTCATAAAGGTAATGTCAATTTTCACCGAATCGTTTTCTCTCACGAAATCAAAATCGGTGACCTCGATGTCACTCTTAAGATTGAGATAATTGCTTCCGAAAATCTCAAGCACCTCGTCGGGTTTAAGCTCCTTGTGCTCGTGGTCGGAAATTTCCTTGCAGAGATAGCTGAAATTCTCTCGCATTTTTGCGGGAAGGTTGTATCCGAAGGTCTGCTCGAGAAGGTATCCGATGCCTCCCTTGCCCGACTGGGAATTGACCCTGATAACGTCTGCGTCGTAGGTACGACCGATGTCCTTGGGGTCGATGGGAATGTAGGGCACCGTCCACTGATGAAGCTTTTTCTTGGCACGGAATTTCATTCCCTTTGCAATGGCGTCCTGATGAGAACCGGAGAACGCGGCAAACACAAGAGCGCCGGCATAAGGGGCACGCTCGTAAACGTGCATACGGGTGCATTTTTCATATTCCTCAACAAGACGGTTCATGTCGGAGAAGTCAAGCTTGGGATCTACGCCGTGGGAATACATATTCATGGCAAGGGTGATAATATCGACGTTGCCGGTTCTTTCTCCGTTTCCGAAGAGGGTGCCTTCCACTCGGTCGGCGCCGGCAAGAAGAGCAAGCTCGGTGTCGGCCACGCCTGTTCCGCGGTCGTTGTGGGGGTGAAGCGAAAGGGTGACGAATTCGCGGTATTTAAGATTTTCGCTCATATACTCTACCTGGGAGGCATAAACGTGAGGCATACTCATTTCCACCGTCACCGGGAGATTTATTATAACATTGTTGGTTTCGCTCGGCTCGAGAACGTCAAGAACGGCATTGCACACCTCAAGGGCATATTCCGGCTCGGTTCCTGTAAAGGATTCGGGAGAATATTCAAAGCGGAAATTGCCTTCGTATTCCCCGGCAAGCTTTTTGACAAGCTTTGCTCCGTCAACGGCTATCTTCTTGATTTCTTCCTTGGACTTTTTAAATACCTGTTCTCTCTGAGCAACGCTCACCGAATTGTAAAAATGAATGATTGCGCTGGGCGCGCCCTTGCAGGCGTCAAAGGTCTTGCGGATAATGTGTTCGCGGCACTGGGTAAGCACCTGAACGCTGACATCCTCGGGAATCATGTTGTTATCAATAAGGGTTCTTAAAAATTCATATTCGGTCTCGCTTGCTGCGGGAAAACCGACTTCGATTTCCTTGAATCCCACGTCAAGGAGCACCTTATAGTATTCAAGCTTTTCCTCAAGGCTCATGGGAATAACAAGGCTTTGGTTGCCGTCTCTCATGTCAACGCTGCACCACACCGGGGGATGCTCGATGTGATCCTTGTTGACCCATTTGTTGTATTTCCCGTCAACGGGGAAATATCCCACTTGGTATTTGGTTGAATCCATCATATTATTTGCTCCTTTAAAATTTATGATTATTTTTTTAAAAACAAAAACCGCCCCAAAGCTCTTGCTTTGAGACGGGTGAAAACAAAACACTCGCGGTACCACTCAAATTGCGATAAATCGCCGCTCTTCGAAGTCAAATAACTTCTATACACTCACGTAGCATACACGGGTCGCCCTACACACTTGCGCTTCAGGCTTCCGGCTCGGAAGGGAGAGGACAAAGCTTTCACATACCGATTTGCACCAACCATCGGCTCTCTGAAATGTTATTCACCCTGACCATTCTTCGTCACAGCTTTTATTTATTCGGTTTTCTGTATATTAACACATTTGTTTTCTCTTGTCAAGTCCCGACAAAAAATTATTTTCTTTGCCAATCCTTAACCGCTTCGGCCTCTTTATAAAGCGCGACATAGGAATCGTGACGGCTTTTGGATATTTCGCCCCGCTCCACCGCTCTGCATATTTCGCAGCCCTTTTCGCAGGTGTGGGTGCAGGAAGAGAACTTGCACTTTCCGATAAAGGGTGCAAACTCCCTAAAATCAAACTGCAAATTTTCCTTGACAATAAACCCGGAGGTTTCACAGTCCACCGAGGAAAATCCCGCGGTATCGCAAACATATCCGCCGCCCTCAAGCTCGAAAAGCTCGGCGTGGCGGGTGGTGTGGCGTCCCCTCCCCAGCTTTTCGCTTATCTCTCCCGTTTTAAGTCCGAGCTGCGGATCGATAATATTAAGAAGAGAGGATTTGCCCACGCCGGAATTTCCCGTAAAAACGTTTATTCCTCCGCAAAGGCGTTTTTTTACGCTGTCGACGCCCTCGCCGTTTTTACAGCACACCAAAAAGGTTTCGATTCCGGATTTTTTATAAATATCCAAGATTTCCGAAGGGTCGGCAAGATCGGTTTTACTCACCACAACAATTGGCTCGATTTCTCTGTCCTCGGCTATGGCGCAGATTCTGTCGATAACAAGGGTGTTCGGTCTCGGGTCGACGGTGGAAACGACAATCCAAAGACGGTCGGCATTGGCAACCGGCGGGCGTTCGAGAAAATTCTTTCGGTCGACAATGCTTTTTATCACGCCTTTGCCGTTTTCCGTCGTTTCTATTTCGGCGAAGTCGCCCACAAGAGGCGTGATCTCATTTTTGCGAAACACCCCTCTTGCCTTGCATTCATAAACCTCACCGTCTGCCTTGGCATAATAAAATCCCGCAATTGCCTTTACTATAACGGCTCTCATTGCTGCTGTCCGTCTCCGTTGTTTTTATCGTTTTCGGCGCTGTAATAGGCCTCCTTCGGCAATGTGAAATGCTCCTCGGCCGTGGCGCTTCCGCTTGAAAAATCAACGGTGTATTTCCCGTAGTCATATCCGTTATATTTCAGATATACGGTGTATTTTCCGCTGTCAAAATTGCCCATAGCCTGGGAAACGGACAGCGACTTGGTCTTGCTTTCCATTGTCGTCGGGTCAAGATTTCCCGTATCGTATATCTGTTTTCCGTCATAAAAGACCGTGATATTAAAGCTCTTGTTGGCGTCGTCGGGAATGTCATAGCTTATGGAAACGGCGTTTCCGCTTGAAATGACAAGATCCACCGCCGAGCCGTTATTGACCGTGGAGCCGGAAGATACGCTTTGAAAAATAACATATCCCTTGGGATATTTGCTGCTTTCTCCGTAGGTCACACTGCCGATTTTAAGACCGTCGCCCTCCACAAGCCGCTTGGCGTCGGACTCGGTCATGCCGACATAATTCGACACCATAACAAAGCTGGGGACGGGACCCTTGCTGACATAGACAATGACGGTGACCGTGCTGTCGACCTCTTCTCCCTCCGACGGAACGGTACTTATAACATACCCTTCGGCCTGAGTGTCGCTGTAAATTTCCTTGGTCTCATACTTAAGCTTCAAAGCGTTCATGTTGCTCTCGGCACGGTCAAGCTTATATCCGACATAGTCTTCCATAACCTGTTTCTTTCCGCCGAGACTGACCGTCACGAAAATTTCCGAGTTTTTCTTGACCATTTTTCCCGCGTCGGGAGTTTGGCTCATTATCTGTCCCGCCGGATAGTCAGAGCTGTAATCCTTTGATTTGACCGTGAAGGTAAATTGGTCCTTATACTGCTCGATAACATAGTTATAATCCTGACCCACAAATTTCGGACAGGAAATTTCTGTTTTGTCGATTTTCGCTCGGTTAAGAAGCAGCACGACAACAATGGCAAGAGCCGCCACAAAGGCAATTGCCACGCCCACAAGCACGGGCACCGTTCTTGATTTTTTCTTTTTGGAGCCGAGCGAAACATCCTGCTCCTCTTTTTTCTCCTGAATAGGTGTGGGAGTTATGTCGGAAACATATTTGGTCGGCTCGTTATCCACAAAATATTTATAATCAAACTGAACCGAAGGATTTTTTCTGAAGGTATCAATGTCGGCAAGCATTTCGGCGGCCGATTGGTATCTTTCGGCGGGATTTTTCTGCATTGCCCGAAGGGTTATTTCCTCAAGTCCCTCGGGAATGTCGGAATTGAGCGTGGAGGGCTTTATGGGCTCGTTTTGCAGCTGCATTATGGCAACCGAAACGGCGCTGTCGGCGTCGAATGGCAGCTTTCCTGTCAGCATTTCGTAAAGCAAAACGCCCACCGAATAAAGATCGGATTTCGCGTCGGTGGCCTCTCCCTTTGCCTGCTCGGGACTTATATAATGAACCGAGCCTATGGCCTTGTCGGTAACCGTGCGCTGCTCGCTGCGGGCAAAACGCGCAATACCGAAATCGGTCACCTTAATGGTGCCGTCCTGAAGAAGCATTATATTCTGCGGCTTAATGTCCCTGTGAACAATACCCTTGTCGTGGGCGTGCTGAAGCGCGCGCAAAATCTGCGTTGTGAAGTAAAGAGCGTCCTTCCAAGGGAGTACCCCCTGACGTTCGATATACTCTTTAAGTGTAATTCCGTCGATATATTCCTCGACAATATACTGAACGCGGTCGCCGAAACCGACGTCGTATACCTTGACGATGTTGGGGTGATCCATAACGGCGATTGCCTTTGACTCATTTTTAAAACGGCGGCGGAACTCTTCGTTTTGTAGGAGCTCTTCCTTGAGAATTTTAACGGCAACCGTGCGGTCGTCGATTTCATCATGAGCCTTATATACAACGGACATTCCGCCCACGCCGACGATTTCTTCTATTTCATACCGTCCGTCAAGACGTTTTCCGACAAATTTATCCATTTTGCTCTTCTCCTTTTTCGTTCAAGACCATGACTGCCGTGATGTTGTCTCCCCCGCCGTTTTTGTTGGCAAGTTCCACAAAGCTTTGCGGGCAGTCGCAAAGGGGAGTCTTTTCTATAATTTCCGCAATTTGTTCGTCCGAGACGAAGTTTGTCAGTCCGTCGCTGCAAAGAAGCAGTCCTTCGCCTTCGTCAATTTCAACCTCGGCATATTCCACATCAAGATTTTCGTCCACGCCGAGAGCTCTCGTGATTACATTTTTACGGGGATGGACTCTTGCCGCCTCCTTGGTGAGCTTTCCGCTTTCCACCATGGCCTGCACGACCGAGTGATCCCTTGTTATTTGAACAAGTCCGTCCTTGCCGAATTTGTATGCACGGCTGTCCCCGGCATGAATTATATATGCCATTCCGCCGCAAACCGTCGCGGCAACAACGGTCGTTCCCATTCCGGAAAGTGCGTCATCGGATTTTGCCTTGTCAAAAACCGTTATGTTGGCGGCCGTTGCCGACGACTTAAGAAGATTATACACCGACCGCTGCGGCATTCCGCTTCTCCATGCGCCCTTAACCTTTTCGCAAAATGTCTCGACCGCAAGCTCCGACGCAACGTTTCCTCCGTTGGCACCGCCCATTCCGTCGCAGACCACGGCAAACACCGCGTCGTCCGAAAGACGTTCGACGGCAAAGCAATCCTGATTTGTTCTGCGAACAAGTCCCTTATCGCTTTTTCCCGCAAAATTCAATTTTTCATCACACCCTTCGTCATGTAATAAAATCATTGTTTTTCTTTTCCTTTAAGCTGACCGCAGGAGGCCTCAATATCGGCCCCGAGAGTCCTTCTGACCGTGGCGTTGATACCGTTTTTAAGAAGCCGATCCCGAAACTCCTCCGCCGCCCTTCTCGTCCCCTTGCTGTTGCTCCCCTTCACGGGGTTGGCAGGAATAAGGTTGACATGGGCAATCATGCCCGAAAGCAGCCTTTTAAGTTCAAAAAGACACTCGTCGGTATTGTTGACGCCGTCTATTATAATATATTCAAAAGAAATCCGCCGTCCCGTTTTGTTTGTGTACTCGCGGCAGGCCTTCATAAGGCTGTCCACATTCCACTTTTTGTTTATGGGCATGAGCGAACTTCTGACCGAGTCGAGCGGGCAATGGAGCGATATTGAAAGGGTTATCTGCATATCAAGCTCCATAAGGTCGTATATTCTGTCCACAAGGCCGCAGGTGGAAAGAGAAATGTGCCTTGCGCCGATGTTAAGCCCTTTTTCTGACATAACAAGCCTCAGAAATTTTACCGTGTTGTCGAAATTATCCAGCGGTTCGCCCATTCCCATGAGCACGATGTTGGAAATTCTGATTGAAAGGTCCTTTTGAGCGGCCGTGATTTGCGACAAAATTTCCGACGGAAGAAGATTTCTTTCAAGTCCGCCCTTCCCCGTGGCGCAAAAGCTGCAGTTCATTCGGCAGCCGGCCTGGGTGGAAAGGCATTGCGAAAATCCGTGTTTATACTTCATCACAACCGATTCGATAAGGCGCCCGTCGGAAAGCTCAAAAAGATATTTGACGGTTCCGTCGATTTTTGAGACGTATTTTTTTCTGATTTTAAGAGCTGCAACAAAGTATTTCTCCGAAAGAGCGCTTCGCAAATCCTTCGACAGATTGGTCATCTCGTCAAAGCTTTCGGCTCCCTTTGTCAGCCATTCGTAAACCTGCGCGGCGCGAAAGGCCTTGAGCCCGTCCCGTTTAAAGCTTTCCGAAAGCTCCTCAAGGGACATGGACTTTATGTCGATTTTATCCATTATTAACCTTTCTCAAAGCGGAAATAAAAAATCCGTCGCAGGGGTTTTTGCCGGTAATCAGCGTCAGGCAATTTTGAGGTTCGTCAATGCTCCGTTTAATTTCCGGAAAAATTTCCGCCGGTTCAAAATCCGCATTATTATCAAGAAAACGTGCAACGACCCCATGGTTTTCATCGGGGTTTAAGGTGCAGGTCGAATAGACCAAAATTCCGCCCTTTTCAAGATATTTCGAACATGAATTCAGTATATTATACTGTATTTCGGGCAAAACATCAATATTTGTATCACTTTTGTAACGTATTTCGGGCTTTTTGCGTATAATTCCGAGTCCCGAACATGGCACGTCGCAAAGAATTCGATCAAAAGTTCCGAGGTTTTCGTCATAAACCGACGCGTCGTTTTTAACCGCCTTGACCGAATTAAGTCCAAGCCGTTTTGCACCGTCGCTTATAAGCTTTATTTTATGTTCGTATAAATCAGACGAAAGAATTTGCGCCCTGTCATGGGACAGCTCGGCCAAGGTGAAGCTTTTTCCTCCGGGGGCGGCGCAAGCGTCGAAAATCCTTTGCCCCTCCCTAACGTCAAGAGCCTCGCAGCAAAGGGCGCAGGCCGCGTCCTCGACGTGAAAAAGACCCTCACGAAATTCCGAAAGCTCGGTCAACGCACCGGTGGAAAAAAGGTCGAGACAGTCGCCGCAAAGCGGGGTTTTCCTGACCTCTGCGCCCGAATTTTCAAGCCTTTGCGAAAGCTCGTCCGTCGAAATTTTGCAGGTGTTTACCCTGACCGTCAGCGGAGGTCTTTCAAAGCAGCTGCCGAGATATAAATCGGTAATTTCTCTTCCGTAAGCCTTTTCGAGACGCAGATAAATTTCCTTCGGTACCGAATATTTAAATGACGACTTATCATAATAGTCTCCGTCGCAATAAAGAGCCTTTTCGCCGTCTCTTGCCGCATTTCGCAGCACGCCGTTGACAAAGCCGGAAAGCCTTGAGTCCGCCGAATTTTTGACAAGTCTGACCGATTGGTCGACCGCTGCGCTTTCGGGAATTTTATCCATAAAAAGCAGCTGATAAAGTCCCATTCTCAGAGCGGTTTTAACTCCGAGAGAAAGCTTTTTAAGCGGCGTTTTCGAATATTTTGAAATGATACCGTCGAGAGTTATTTTTCTCTCAAGCACACCGTAAAAAATCGCCGAACAAAGTCCCTTGTCCCTCCTTTCCATATCGGAGGAGGACAGCGCCGAATCAATAACGATATTTGAATATCCCTCGTCGCTTTCCATTTTCATAAGAGCCTTGAAAGCGACCTTTCTCGGGTTTTGCATCTGTTCAGTCACGCCTTCCGTTTCCGGTAAATCTGATAATGTAATAAAGAAGCTGAAGCATACTTTGAGCAAGAGCGGCAACATATGTCATGGCCGCGGCGGTGAGCATTTTTTTTGCACCCGTATATTCCTCTTTTGTCACAAGATCGGAAGACCCGATAAACTCAAGAGCGCGACGGCTTGCATTAAATTCCACGGGAAGAGTCACAAGCTGAAAAACCGTTGCAAGCGAGAAAAGCACAAGTCCGATATAAACAAGGGGCTCAAAGGCAAAAATACAGCCCACAACGCACAGCGGAAGGCCGAAACCCGCCCCGATATTGCATACCGGCACGATTGCGGTTCTCACCTTTATGGGAAAGTATCCGACTGCGTGCTGAACGGCGTGACCCGCCTCATGAGCTGCAATCCCCACGGCGGCAATGGAAGTGGAATCGTACACTCCCTCGCTCAAAAAAATTGTCTTTGCCTTGGGATTGAAATTGTCAGTCATTTGTCCGTTTATTCTCGCAATGCCCACGTCGTTTATGCCGTTGGCGCGAAGAATTCTTTCGGCAACCTCCCTGCCGGTCACACGAAAGGTTGTGTTAACTCTTGAATATTTTCTGTATCGGGATTTAACAAGTCCCTGCGCCCACAGCACAAGTATGATTGCGGGAAGCATAAAGAGAAGGTATTGAAAATAATAACCGTAATAATAATATCCGTATCCCATTTTAATCCTCCTTGGTTCCGAGAACAGACCCCTCGGGAATTTTATGACCGCGAAGCATTTCCTCGCTTGTCATGCGTCTCGAGCCCACAAGCTGAACCTCGCAAAGCTCCACCGAGCCGCCATCCCCGCAGGAAACGACAAGACTTTTGCCGGCAAGCACCTCACCCGCCGGAGCGGAGGATTTCCCTGCCTTTTTTGCCGAATAAACCTTGATTTTCATGTCGCCGAAGGCGGTAAAGGCCACCGGCCAAGGGTTCATTCCTCTTATAAGATTTATTATTTGCTCCGCAGGCTTTGAAAAGTCGATTTCGGCCATTTCCTTGGAAAGCATGGGTGCATGGGTAGCCTTGCTTTCGTCCTGCTTTTTCGGAAAAATCATTCCGCTTTCGAGAGCGTCAACGGTTTCGGTAAGAAGCTCGGCGCCGAGCGGCGAAAGAGCGTCAAAAAGCTCGCCCGAGGTCATTTCCTCGGGAATTTCAAATTCCTTGGTGAGAAGAATATCGCCCGTATCCATGCCCTCGTCAAGAAGCATGGTGGTCACGCCGGTAACCTTATCGCCGTTTAAAACCGCCCATTGTATGGGTGCGCTGCCGCGATATTTCGGCAAAAGCGACGCATGAACGTTTATGCACCCGAATTTCGGAATTTCAAGCATTTCCTTTGGCAATATCTTTCCGTAGGCGACAACCACTGCAATATCGGGGTTTAGCGAACGGAGTGTTTCTAAAACCTCGGGATTGTTTTTTATTTTTTCGGGCTGGAACACGGGAATTTTATGCTTTTCGGCACATTCCTTGACGGGAGGAGGACAAAGCTTGTGTCCCCTGCCCTTGGGACGGTCGGGCTGAGCAAAAACGGCGCTTACGGTGTGGCCTTTATTTATAAGAGCCTCAAGGCAGGGCACGGCAAAATCCGGAGTCCCCATAAACACTATATTCAAAGCCGTTCCTCCTTAATCGGTGACCCATTTAACGACGTGCTCGGAATAAAGAATTCCGTCCAAATGGTCGATTTCATGGCAAAAAGCCTTTGCAAGAAGCTCGCTGCCGGAAACTTTTTTCTTTTTCCCGTTGCGGTCAAAATATTCAACGGTAACCTTGTTGGGACGGTGGGTTATGCCAACCTTTCCCGGGCAGGAAAGGCAGCCCTCCTCCGACTCCTGAAGTCCGCTCTGTTTAACTATAACAGGGTTTACAAGCTCGATAAGACCGTCACCAACGTCAACGATGCATACACGCCTTAAAATTCCTACCTGGGGAGCCGCAAGACCCACTCCGTCGGCCGCATACATGGTCTGCGCCATGTCGTCAAGAAGGGTGTGCAGCTTTTCGCCGAAATCGGTCACCTCGCGGCAGTGCTTGTTTAAAAGCTCGTCGCCCTCTTTAAGTATTACCCTAAGCGCCATTTTTATATCTCCTTTGTTTTAAAGACACTATTGTTTTTCATTTTATTATACCACAAAAAAAGACAAAAGTAAAGTCGGATGAAAAAAGCAAAGCCGTCTCACGGCGGAAACGGCTTTGGGTTTTAAAAATATGTTATTCGCTCGGCTTTTTCATTCCGAAAAAAAGACGAAGAAGAGCCCTCATGCACCGCGGACTTTTGACAATTACAACCTGCACAAAATCGCCTCCGTAATTATTTAAAGCCGCAAATTCCGAATATGATAAGCACAACGGCGAGAATGGCGACGATCCATTCGGCGGGAAGAATGAAGGCTATAATAAGTCCGCCCCCGAAAGCTATGGCAAGTCTGCCGATTTGGCAGCCCGATTTAGATCGTTTTTTCAAAATTACCACCGCCCGAAATCACAGTCGGAAATTGCTTCCTACCTTTATTTTATTACGATTTCGGCAATGTGTTACTATAAACTATTCTGCCGTCTCTTGATTTTCAAGCTCGGAAAGCCTTTCGCATTGCTCCTCCCACACGGCAAGTGTGCTTTCCTCCCGTTCCTTAAGGCTGTCGAGAGCGGAAGTCAGCTCAAGAATTTTTTCATAATCCGACCCGCACGTCTCAATTTCCGACTGAACGCGGGAAATTTCTTCGGCAATGTCCTCCGATTCCTTTTCAAGCCTTGCAATGCCGCCTTTCAGCTTTCTGAGCAGCGATTCCCTTTCCTTGCGCTTTTTATACTGCTCTCCGCCGCTTCCCGTTTGTTTTTTTTCGGCTTTTTCGGGAAGGTTGTCCATGCGGAATTTTTCGGTATATGCGTCATATCCGCCCTTAAACTCGGACACTCCGTTTTCCTTTAAATAATAAATTCTGTGGGACAAACGGTTGATAAGATAGCGGTCGTGGGTCACCATAAGAACGGTTCCGTTAAAGCCCTCAATCGCGTCCTCCAAAGCCTCTCTCGAGCCGATGTCAAGGTGGTTTGTGGGCTCGTCGAGAATGAGGAAATTGGCTCCCGAAAGCATTATTTTCACAATCGCAACCCTTGCCCGCTCGCCGCCGCTTAAGGTTTCGATTTTTTTAAAAACATCGTCTCCCTTGAAAAGGAACGCCGCAAGCGCGTTTCTGACGGCGGTTTGGCTAAGAGCGGGAGAACTTTTCCAAACCTCCTCCAAAACCGTGTTTTTATCGTTCAGGCTTTCCTGAGCCTGGTCATAGTAGGCAAATCTGACGCCAATGCCGAAATTTATCCTGCCCTCTCCGTTATATCGGCCGGTTATCTGCTTTAAAAGGGTGGTCTTTCCGCAGCCGTTTGCACCGAGCAGAAAAACCCGCTCGTTTTTATGAATTTCCAAATTCACATTTTTATATATGACCTTTCGATCGAAGGACATTCCGAGATTTTCGGCGGTCAGCACGTCAAAGGGACACTCGCTTGATGCGGAAAAGGTGAATTTCACCGTTCCGATTTCTTTTTCGGGAGCTTCAAGCTCTTTTTCAAGCTTTTCAATAACCTTTTCCTTGCTTTCGGCTCTCTTGACCGACTTTTCCTTGTTCCAGCGCTTAAGCTCGGTAACCGTTTCCTTGAGTCGGTTTATTTCCTTCATTTGATTGTCAAAATGCTTTTGCTCGATTTCCCTGTTTTTCTTCTTTTCGGCAAGATAATCGGTGTAATTTCCCTTAAAAGCGCAGAGCTTTTCATGCTCTATTTCGGCCGTGCGGTTTGTCACTCTGTCGAGAAAATAACGGTCATGGGAAACGACAATATAACCGCCCTTAAAGTTTTTAAGATATTCCTCAAGCCACTCCACGGCGTGAATGTCAAGATGATTTGTGGGCTCGTCGAGAAGAAGAAAATTCGCGCCCGAAATCAGCAGGCAGGCAAGGCTTATTTTTGACCTCTGTCCACCGCTCAGCGTATGAATGGGGCGGTTAAGCTCCTCCTCGGTAAATCCGAGTCCCATAAGAGCGGATCTTGAAAGACTGCGGAAATAGAGTCCACCGTCGGCCTCAAAGCTTTCTCTCACAAGCTGTTGACGTTCAAGCAGCTCATCGGTCACATTTCCCTTTTCTATATCCCCTTCGATTTGTTTAAGGAGCTTTTCCTGCTCGATAAGCCGCTCAAAAATTCCCAAAGCCATCGAATAGGGCGTGGCATTTTCGTCACGGCACAAAAACTGCTCCATTATACCGAGCTTCAGTTCCTTTGAGCGCACCACCGCCCCCTCGTCGGCAAGCTCCTCTCCCGTAATGAGCCTGAAAAGAGTAGACTTGCCGGCGCCGTTTGCTCCGACAAGTCCTATATGGTCTTTTTGATCGGCCTCGAGGGAAATGTTTTTGAAAAGGGTTCTTCCCCCGAAGGATTTTGTGAGATTTTCAATTGCGATAAGTGACATTTATTCCACCATTAAATCTTCAAGACTTCTGAAATGATAATCGTGATTTTTAAGCATACTGAAATCGGACAGCGCCTTTCCGAGCCCTCTGACCACGCTGTTTTCCGGGTCGTCGACCAAGTTAATTTTGGTGGAAAGCCGCTGCTCCAGCATTTCTCTCATACCGTAGGTAAGCGCTCCGCCGCCGGTCAAAATTATTCCGTCTTCGGCCGTGTCGGCAATCATTTCGGGCGCGGTGTGCTCGAAAACATCCTGTATGGAGCGGATTATATCCGATGCAACCTCGTTCATGACCTGCAAAAGCTCGGTTGAGGTGACCTCGACGCTTTGAGGAAGCCCGCTGAAAATATTAAGTCCCGTAACCGTCATGCCCACCTCAATAGGGCGTCTCACAACACATCCGATTTCCTTTTTAAGCCGTTCGGCGGTTACAACTCCGATGCTGACATTGTGCAGCGAACGCACATATTTGACAATTGCCTCGTCAAAAGCGGCGCCGCCGGTTTTAAGCGAAACGCTTCTTGCAAGGCCGCCCATGGAAAGCACGGCAATGTCGGTGGTGCCCTTGCCTATGTCTACAACAGTCGTGCCCTTAGGTGTGGAAAAATCAATTCCCAGTCCCATGGCGGTCACGAGGGGGGATTCCACAAGACAGACGTTTCTTGCACCGGCCGTTTCCATGGCGTCAAGCACCGAACGCTGCTGTACCGCCGTGGCACCGCAGGGTATGGCCACAATGGCACGGGGGCGGATTATTCTCTTTCCGCAGACCCTTCCCACATATTCGGTCAGCATAAGCTCGGCGGCGCGAAAGTCGGCCACCGCTCCGTATTCGATGGGACAGACGGGAATTCGAAGATCGGACGTTCTTCCGATTGCGCGGTAGGCATCGTATCCGAAATTAACCGCCTCTCCCGTCATATCGTTGACCGTCACGACCGACGGCTCGCAAAGGGCGATTCCCTTGCCCATATATATTCTTGTAAAATTTGTTCCGAGATCAATTCCTATATCGGTTCTCATAAAATGCACTCCGTAAGGTTAATAATCATATTATACATTTTATAGGTTCCTTTTACAAGTGCATTTTTATTTCAAAGGACTAAAAGGACGAATTTTTAAGATTTTCAAGCTCGGCGGCACTTTGCTTACTGTCGGAAAAAAGAGTTGAAAAGCCGTAAATGCAAAGTCCCGCTCCCGCATTTTTAACATATTCGGCCTGTCTTTTGAGAATGTCGTCATGTTCCTTCCATTCATCGCTTCCCCCGTCGGTAGTGCCTATTTTATAGGCCGCAAGAGCTATGTCAAGCTCGGTTTCGCCGCAAATTTCCCGCCACCTTTTACAGAGGCTTAAAAAATCAAAGCCCTCCTTCGGATATTCAAAGCCGAAATATATCTGCGGACAAATATAGTCGCAATATCCGCCCCTGCACCACTCTTCCGCATCGGCAAAAAGCACCTCTCGGTTTTTTTCGATGTCGGCCGCAGGGCTTATACCGAACACGGCATTGTGCTCCTTAACCTTTTCATAAACACGTTTTATCATGGAATTCACACACCCTCGGCGAAAGTCCCCGACCGAAATATCCTGCGACTTATCGGTCTTATATTTTTCATAAAGCAGATTATCTGTCTTCTCGTCGTTTGAAGGATAAAAATAGTCGTCAAAATGAATTCCGTCGACATCATATTTCGAAAGCAGCTCCTCAACGCCGGAAACAATAAGCTCGGTGGATTTTTCACAGGAGGGATTCAGATATGTGCCGGTGTCAAGCACAATAAGCTCCTGCTTTTCGGCGTCAAATCCATTTGCGGGATTTTCATCCGCAAGTCCCGAAAGGCCGTCGCTCCCCGTTGCAACACGATAGGGATTTATCCAAGCCTCCACCTTTATGTTTTTGCCGCGACAAATACTCAAAAATTCCGAAAGAGGGTCAAAACCGCAGCCCGCCCCCTGCTTGCCTGAAAGCTGATAGGAATACGGAAAAATTTCCGACTCATAAAAGGCGTCGCAATGAGAACGAACATGAAGAATTATCGTATTAAGACCGAGAGCGGAAATTTTACCGACGGCCTCCTCGGCTTCCGATTTAAATTCAACGAGAGTTTTTCCTTTTATCATCTTGCCGAATTCAAGATAGTTTATAAAAATCGCCTTCCGTCGTTCCGAAACGGCCGGGCGGTCCTCGGTTGCATACATTTCGTTTTTCGGCTTTTTTCCCAAATCAAGACCGCAAAACATAAGAGCGGTGCAAAGAATCATAACAAGCAAAGCCAAAAGCCCCTTTGAGGCGGCTGTTTTTTCTTTCATGGCGCAAAATCCTTTGTTGACAGAAAAAAATATTTCTGTTAATGTAAATCAAACGAAGGTGAACAAAATGACAATTCTTATTATTTATATTCTCATAATCTCGATAATATCAACGGTTTTAACGGTATACGACAAATCGGCCGCAAAAAACGGCAGCCGGCGTATAAGCGAAAGGTGTCTTTTGCTTTTTGCGGGTATCGGAGGAGCGGGTGCAATGCTGGCGGCAATGAAAACAATTCGCCACAAAACAAGAAAGCCGAAATTCATGGTAACTCTGCCGATATTTTTGGGAGCGCACATAATTGTCATTTGTTTTCTTATAAAAAACGGATATTTGAATTTTTAAAGAAAAATTCCCGAGCCATGCAAAAGCACAAGTCGGGAATTTTTTTTAATAATGATGAGCCTCTTCAAGCATCATGTTTTTTACCTTCATAAGCCTTGTGGTGGTACTGCGCTCGTTTTCGTCAAGCTTCATGGTGATATATTTTATGGTTTCCTCATATCTCGGAATCATGACGTGCTCGAGAGCGTTTACCCTTCTTCGGGTCTTTTCAATCTCGTCGGCAAGCAAAAGACAGGATTTTTCCACCTCGGCCAGTCTGACCATTTTCGGAAAAACCTCCGACAGGGCTCTCACACCGTCGTCAAGCTCGGAGGATGTGAAGGCATAACCGTAGGAATATATGTCCGAAGAATCCTGTGATTTAAATTCGGTTTTAAAAACGGGAATGTGAACGCTCATGACATTTTTTTCCGAAAGCTCCAGGGAAACCTGCTGTTTCGGCATTAAAAACGCCGTTTCAAGCTGTTCCCTTTCCATGGAAGCCGACGCGGCGGCAAAGCATTTGTTGGCGGCGGAAATACCGCTTTCCACTTCCTCCCTCAGCCGCTCGTTTTCATGCACCATATCCATAAACTGCCGCATGAGCTCGTCTCTTTTGTCCTTAAGAAGCTTGTGGCCTCTTCTTGAGGTATTCAGCTTTTTTTTCAGATTTGTAAGCTCCATTCGAGTGGGGTTTACGTTTATCCTCGCCATAATTTCACCTCGGTCTACTCGTCGCCGTCGTAGTATTTCTTAAGGAAGTCTTCATTTATGCGCTTAAGCTCGCTTCGGGGAAGAATTTTAAGCAGCTTCCAGCCGATGTCCAGCGTTTCCTCAATGGAACGGTCGGTGTTATATCCTTGGGACACATATTCCTTTTCAAACTCGTCGGCAAACTTGGCATAAAGCTTGTCAATGTCGGTGAGGGCCGATTCGCCGAGAATGACCATGAGCTCCTTTGCGTCCTTGCCTCTGGCATAAGCCGAGAAAAGCTGATTCATGGTGCCGGAATGGTCGGCTCTCGTCTTGCCCTCGCCTATTCCCTTGTCCTTAAGTCTCGAAAGAGAGGGAAGCACATCTATGGGCGGGGTGATTCCCTTGCGGTAAAGCTCGCGGGAAAGAATTATCTGACCCTCGGTGATATATCCCGTAAGGTCGGGAATGGGATGAGTCTTGTCGTCCTCGGGCATGGTTAAAATGGGAATCATGGTTATGCTTCCCTTTTTGCCCTGCTGACGTCCCGCGCGTTCGTAAATGCTCGCAAGGTCGGTATACATATATCCCGGATAGCCTCTGCGGCCGGGAACCTCTTTTCGGGCGGCCGACACCTCACGCAGAGCGTCGGCATAGTTTGTTATGTCGGTGAGAATAACAAGAACGTGCATTTCCTTTTCAAAGGCAAGATATTCCGCCGCAGTCAGCGCCATTTTGGGCGTTGCGATACGCTCGATTGCCGGATCGTTTGCCAGATTGACAAAAAGTACGGTTCGGTCGAGAGCACCCGTTTCCCTGAAGGATTCGACAAAATAGTTGGATTCCTCAAAGGTAATTCCCATAGCCGCGAAAACAACGGCGAATTTTTCATCATCGGAACGCACCTTTGCCTGTCGGGCGATCTGCGCCGCAAGGTTTGCGTGAGGAAGTCCCGAGGCCGAAAATATGGGAAGCTTTTGTCCTCTGACAAGGGTGTTCAGTCCGTCGATGGCCGAAACGCCGGTTTGAATAAACTCGTTTGGATACTGTCTCGCGGCGGGATTTATGGGACGTCCGTTGACGTCAAGACGCATTTCTGGAATTATTTCGGGGCCTCCGTCAATGGGATTTCCCAGACCGTCAAATACCCGTCCCAGCATATCCTCCGAAACGCCGAGTTCCATCTGGCGGCCGGTAAAGCGCACCTTGCTGTTGGAAAGGTTTATTCCGGTGGACGCTTCAAAAAGTTGAACAAGCGCGTTTGTGCCGTTGATTTCAAGCACTCTGCAGCGTCTTATCTCGCCGTTTTCAAGCTCGATTTCGCCAAGTTCGTTATATTTAACGCCTTCCACGTCCCTTACAAGCATAAGGGGGCCGGCCACTTCTTCTATTGTTCTGTATTCCTTAGGCATCTTCCCTTGCCTCCTTTACGCTTTGCTCAATTTGTGCCGCAAGAGTTTCGGTCACCTTTTTATACTCGATTGCAACGTCCTCTTCCCTGACATATTTAAAACGTCCGATAGCCTCTCTGACCGGCAGAGCCGAAAGTCTTTCGATGCTTGCGCCGTCGTCCAGCGCCTTTTCGCAGAGGTCGTAGTATTCAAGAATCAACTTCATCATGTCGAGCTGCTTTGAAAGGCTCGTGTAGGTATCCACCTCATGGAAGGCAAGCTGATGAAGAAAATCCTCTCGAATTGATCTTGCCGTTTCCATTTTGAGCCTGTCCTTTGCCGACAGAGTGTCCATACCGACAAGCTTGACTATTTCCTCAAGCTCGGCCTCCTCCTGCAAAATCGTCATCATACGCTGACGGAGCTTCATCCAGTCGGGAGAAACGTTTTTGTCAAACCAAGGAGCAAGCAAATCAAGATAAAGAGAATAGCTTGTGAGCCAATTTATAGCCGGGAAATGACGTTTATAGGCAAGTGAGGAATCAAGTCCCCAAAAGACCTTGACTATGCGCAGAGTTGCCTGGGAAACCGGCTCGGAAATATCTCCGCCGGGAGGGGAAACCGCTCCGATAACCGAAAGCGCACCCTCTCTGCCTTCGCTTCCCAAGGAAACCACTCGGCCGGCACGCTCGTAAAACTGAGCAAGACGGCTGCCGAGATAGGCGGGATAGCCTTCCTCGCCGGGCATTTCTTCAAGACGTCCCGACATTTCTCTGAGCGCCTCGGCCCAACGGGATGTGGAGTCGGCCATAAGCGCCACCGAATATCCCATGTCGCGGAAATATTCCGCAATGGTAATGCCTGTATAAATGGACGCCTCACGGGCGGCAACGGGCATATCGGAGGTGTTGGCAATAAGCACGGTGCGCTCCATAAGGGATTTTCCCGTGTGGGGGTCGATAAGCTCGGGAAATTCGTTAAGAACATCGGTCATTTCGTTTCCGCGCTCGCCGCAGCCGATGTAAACCACAATGTCGGCCTCGGCCCACTTGGCAAGCTGATGCTGGGTAACGGTCTTTCCGCTGCCGAAAGGACCGGGAATGGCCGCCACGCCTCCCTTTGCAATGGGAAACATACAATCGATAACCCTCTGTCCCGTTATAAGCGGCATATCGGGAGAAAGCTTTTTCTTATAGGGTCTCCCGCGGCGAACCGGCCACTTTTGCATAAGCGTCAGCGGTTTTTCGCCCTTTTCGGTTTGTACAACGGCAACCGTGTCGGTGACGGTGTATTCGCCGCCGTTTATCGATTTTATCTTTCCGAAAACGCCGTTCGGCACCATAATTTTATGAAGCACAATGTCGGTTTCCCTAACCGTTCCGATAATGTCGCCGGGAACCACGCTGTCCCCTTCCTTAAGGCAGGGTACGAATTTCCATTTAAGCTCTCTTTTAAGCGACGGAACCTCTACTCCCCGCTTAAGATTGTTTCCCGCAACCTTCATAATATCGTCAAGCGGCCGCTGTATGCCGTCATATATGCTACCGATAAGTCCCGGTCCGAGCTCGACGCTCATGGGTTCTCCCGTGGAGACCACCTTTTCGCCGGTTCCTATTCCCGATGTTTCTTCATAAACCTGCACCGAGGCTTTATCTCCGTGCATTTCTATGATTTCGCCGATCAGATGCTCGTCGCTGACGCGCACCACGTCAAACATATTTGCGTCTTTCATTCCCTCGGCAATAACAAGCGGTCCCGAGACCTTTAATATTGTTCCTTGACTCATTTTTTGCCCTCATTTCTAATTAGTCAGTATATCCGAACCGACCGCCTTTTCCACGGCCTTGTGAAGATCTCTCATTGCCTTTCCTGTGTTGTTTTTAACTCCCGGTATGAGAATTATCGCAGGAAGGCTTTTACTTCGGTATTTTTCAAGAGTCGGCTCGATTTTTTCGGCAAGCTCCTCGGTTATATAAATAACCCCATAACCCCGTTCGGCAAGCGTGTGAACGGTTTTTTCGGCCTGTGCCTGTTCATCGGCAAAAAAGACCGAAAGACCGAGCGCCGCAAAGCCGCAAACGCTTTCTCTGTCTCCGACGACCGCGATTTTATACATAAAGCTCACCGAGCCTTTCCTTTGTTTGTTCGGCCGACAGTCCGATTTTTTTGCACACAAGCAGCATCTTTATCGCCTTTACCTGCACCGTCACGGCCGTGTAATAGGCAAAAATCGGGTCGGGGCCGAAGGACTCAAGCTTTGCCCCGCCGACAATTTCGCAAAGACGGTCGTTTCCCCATTTTTCAAATTCCGACGGATTGTCTTTAAGCAGCAGGGCTCCCTCGGAAATTTCGGAATTCGACAAAAACGCAATCAACTCGTCGGTTCCCTTTTTGGCAAATGAGGCAAGAGCCTCGGCGTCAAGCCCGTCGCTGCCGCAAAGAGCCGACAGCACAAATTCTTTATTCTTTTTTGTTTTGGAAAAGCGAAAGGCGGTTTTGGCGTCGCAGAGCTTGACAAAGAAGTCGATATATTTTTTAACAAGCTCGCTGCCGCTTTGCTCGGCCGTTTTTTTCATAAGCTTAAGCGTCTCTTTGTCGATAAAGGCCTCAAGCAGCTGCCCGTCGAGACTTCCGCTTATAATTTCACATCCCGTTTCGGCAACAAAGTCATAAGGCTTTTTCAGCTCGTAAAAGCTTCTGCTTTCAAGTGTGCCGAGAAGCGATGAAAGGTCAAGTTCGGTGGGATAAAGGTAAAAGCGCCGAGCGTCCCTTTCCCCCGCCGCCATACATTTAAGCGCGGCCTTGATATTATGCATATCGTTTAAAGCGATAAATATTTTAAGCTCCTCACAGTCGGGCGCAAGAGCGCGCAAGCTGTCAAAGGTATCGGCCTTGTATTTTTTCAAGGCGGCCTCCGGGTCGGGCCTCAAATCAAGACCCATGCTTTCAAGCATATCGAGAAGGTCGCTTTCGTCCTTTGCCGAAATAAGACGTTCGAGCTGCTGCGGTGTAATAAGCTTGGTTTCCATAGCTCTTACGGCCGAAACGGCAAACGCATATTGCTCCGACATACCTACACCGCCTTTTCAAAAAGCAGAGCGGCAATTTCATCGCGCAGCGTCTGCTCTCTGTCTCGCACAATGGCGTCGAGGGTGCAATTTTCGCAGGTTTCGCCGAAGTCAAGCACAAATCCGTTTTTTATATCAAAGGGCTTTGTGCAAACCGAGATATTTTCGGTATCTTTACAGCCCCCCAGACGGTCGGAAAAGCCCTTTGGAAGCCTTTTTAAGTCCTTTTCCGAAAGCCGCATGACGCACTCGTCCCCTGCTGCATATTCCTTTGCAAGAGAGAAAATCATGTCAAAATATTCTTCGTCGGGAAGATTTTCAAGTCTTGCGAGAGCCTCGGCGACAACGGAATTTACGGCGTCGACCTTTGCCGAAAGCAGCGCCCTGTTTTGCGACGAATAAAGGGATGAGACCGACGAATCATATTCCCGCTCAAGTCTCTTTTCCGCTTTTTTTACAAGTGCCTGCGCCTGCGCCTCGGCTGACCTTTGCTCTTTTGAAACAATTTCCCGACCGTCTTTTTCGGCGGCTCGAATTATTTCCTCGGCCTTTTCGTCATTTGTCCGTTGAATGGTGTTTAATATTTCATTAAGTCCGGGCATTTATATCACCTTAAATCAAGCAATGTTGATATTTACGATAATGAGAATGGAAATGAGAAGCGCAAGAATGGCATAGGTCTCGACCATTGCGGCGAGTATAACGCCCTTACCGCTTTGCTCGGGCTTTTTGGCAACTATTCCGACGCCGGCCGCGGCCGCCTTGCCCTGAGCAATACCGGAGAAAAGTCCGACAATTCCGATGGGAAGTCCCGCGGCAAGGAACATAAGTCCCTGCGCCGTTGTAAGCTCGACGGGAGTTCCGCCCAAAGCGCCGATACGGTTTAAAAGCAGAACGGCGGTGAGCAGTCCGTAAAGTCCCTGAGTACCGGGGAGCAGCTGTAAAATCAGAACCTTGCTGAATTTAGACGGGTCAACCGAAACGACTCCCGCCGCCGCCTGACCTACGATTCCGACACCCTTTGCCGAACCTATTCCCGCGAAAAGCGCCGCTATGGCCGCTCCTAAAATTGCAAGTGCAAAACCTAAACTATTCATTACTTGTTTCCTCCTTGAGTGTAATATATTTTGTATTTTGTTTTAAGGGTTCAAATGCTCTGCCGCCGCCTTCGTAGAATTTGGAGAACAGCTCTACAAACTGAAGTCGGTCGGTATGGACATATGCGCCCAAAAGGTTTATGGCAATGTTGGCCGTGTGGGCCGTCAGGAAAAGAATAAAGAGAAGAATTCCTTCGGCAACGGCGTTTGACGGCATGGCGCCTATGAGATTTATGACCTGTGCGATACAGCCCGTCGCAAGACCGAGGGCAAGCAATCGCGAATAGGAAAGAATGTCGCTTAAATACCCTGTGGCAACATTGTATAGGCCGTATATTCCGCCGAAAAATCTCATAAAAATATTTTTTGAGCTTCTTGAGGAAGTGAGAACCACAAGAACCACTCCGACAATTGCAACATATCCTCCGATTTTTGAAAGACCTTCGGGGACGGACGTGAGTATACCCGCCGCAAGAGGCGCCGCTCCGAGCACCGTAAGCATGACGGGAATCACATCACAGACGGCGTCAAGCCTTTTTCCCGCCTTCCACTCCTTATAGAAGTTTGCCGACAGTCCCACAAAAAGATGTATGATGCCGAGACCGAAGGAAAAGAGCAGCAGCTTCATAGGCTTATTTATCGGTTCAAACCAAAGCGCCGTCGAGCCGATGTCCTTTCCGAAAAAGTCACGGGCAATCACCTGCGGCAAATCGCCGTACCAGCTTCCGAAAAGCGCGCCCCAAAAGACGGTGGAGATACCGCAATATCGGAACATACGCATTGTTTCCCGCATCTTCGCTCCCAGATTGAACTTTTTGAGAGCAACGGTGGTGACAATGACCATAACAAGCCCGTATCCGGCGTCGGAAAGCATCATTCCGAAGAAAAGGTAATAGAAAAACGACATTATGGGGGTCGGGTCGAGATCGTCCTTTCCCGGCAGCGAATACATTTCGGTTATGCCCTCGACCGGTCTCGAAAACCTGTCGTTTTCAAGCAAAACGGGGACATCATCCTCCTCGTCGGGCTCGTAAATCCTCACCGCAGCCGAAAAGCTCTTTTCAAGCTCCTCGGAAATACGGCGGCCGTATTTTTCGGGAATGTAGCCGGATATTATCACCGTTTCCTTGCTTTCGGCGGATTTTTGCAGAGCACAAAGCCTATCCTCCTCCATCGAAAGCCCGTCATAATAAAGCTCGGCGTCCTTAAGTCCTTTTGAAAGCTCGGTGAGACTTTTTTCCTTCGTTTCAACGGTGCTTTGCTTTTGCTCGGCCTCGGCCCTGTATTTTTCCGAAAGCTGCGCCGGCGTTTTATCCGCTTTGTCGGATATTTCCGAAAATCCCATGTCCCGAAGCACCGAAAACACCTCGTCGGCGTCGGATTTTAGGCAAATAACACATATATCGGTGGAGGTCTTTTGCCGATTTATAACATGAACGTCGGCCTTTTCGCTTATGTCGGAAAAAAGTCCGTCCTCAAATTTCAGCGGAACGCTGCCGACAAAGCTGACGGTAAATTTTGTTTCAACGCCTGCCGTCGGAATGTCGAGCTTTTTCCAGGTCTCAAGGCTTTCGCAAAGAAGGCCGAGCCCCGAAATACCGCTTTTCAATTCGGAAATTTCTCTTTCGGTATCGAGGACGATTTTAATTTTCTCCTCAATTTGCCCGAAAGACTTGCTCTTCTCCTTAAATTCCTTTTCGCCAAGCTCCCTTTTCCCTTCGAGAGAATCAAGAAGCGACGGCTTTTTTTCGGAATACCTTTGCAAAATTTCAATTGCGTTTTGCGCCTCGGTCCGCTTTTTTTCAAGCTCGGAAATTGCCGACGCGGCCGACCGTTTTGCAAGAGCGTCGTCCGAAACATCGCATATTTCCACCGAGCCGCGCCGCTGAAGACGGTTTATGATTTTTTTGCCGTCTTTTTTCAGCGCTATTATCTCAATGCGCTGCATTTTTAATTTTCCCGTAAAATCACCTTCTTTCCCCTGCGGCGGTTACGCCTGTTTACGGTAAATCGAACCGGCAACCGCCGACACGGCTTTTTCGCGATTTTTCTTTATCTGCGTTTCAAGGTCGGAAAGCTTTTTGTTTGTTTCGGCCTCTATTTGAAGCCTGCTTTCTTCGGTTCTTTTAAGGTTTTTACCTTCCATTTCCTTTATTTTTTTATCGGCCTTTTTTAAAATATCATTTCGCTTTTGCTCGGCCTCTTTTTTTGCCGAAAGAATTATCTCGTCGGCGGTGCTTTTCGCTTTTTCAAGCTTTTGCTCTCCCGAGGCTTCGGTTTGCAGAATTTTTTCGACAGATTCGGAAACCATTTTATTTCCTCCCTTCGCAAAGAATATTATTCCCGAAAATAAACAAAAAAGGAGCGCATCCTACAGACAGCTCCCATCTAATTTAAATTCGTTTTTCAAAGTTCCTTTGTTGCTTTTATAATAGCCGTAGGAAAATATTTTGTCAACATTTTTTTGTGTTAAAAAATCAGTCAATTTATCTTTTTTGCACAAAGTTATGACACAAAGGGGTTATTCGTCATAAAAAATTTTTAAAAAACCGCAAAAACACCCTTGACCTAAAGTTAACTTAAGGTATAAAATATACTCAGTCAAATATTCAGGAGATGATTTTATGAAAATTATTTCAAGCGATTATTTTGAAAAGCAAAACGTTTTCGGAAAGAGCGGAGAAAACACAGCCTTTGCAAAATATTTTGTGGGCAAGTCGTTTTTAAATCCTCTGACCGACAAGGATTCTCCCCTTTTTGCCGCAAACGTGACCTTTGAGCCGGGCTGCCGAAACAATTGGCACATCCACCACGCAAAAAGCGGCGGCGGACAAATGCTTATATGCACCGCCGGCGAGGGTTGGTATCAGGAGCAAGGCAAAGAGGCGCAGGAGCTTGTTCCGGGCACGGTCGTGGTGATTCCTCCCGAGGTCAAGCATTGGCACGGCGCAAAAAATGACAGCTGGTTTTCACACATCGCCATAGAGCTCCCCGGAGAGGACTACTCCAACGAATGGTGCGAGCCTGTGGACGACGAACAATATAACAATCTTTAAGTAAGTGTTTTTTATGAGTAAGGTTACGGCGGGCAGAGACGCCCGCGGGGAGTTTGCCCCGGAATTTGCGCATCTTAACGACGACATTCTTTTCGGCGAGGTGTGGGCGCGGGAGCAAAAGCTTTCCAAGAGAGACAGAAGTCTTATAACCGTTTCGGCCCTCATGGCAAGCGGTATTCTCGACAGCTCTCTTAAATATCACATTTCCCATGCCAAGGAAAACGGCGTTACTAAAGAGGAAATGGCAGAGGCGATTACCCATCTTGCCTTTTACGCCGGTTGGCCGAAGGCCTGGGCCGCCTTCAATATGGCAAAGGAAATTTACTCGGAAGACAAATAAGCCTCCGTTTTTGCCTTTAAAAGGGTAAAAATCACATACAGCCGACAAAATCGGCAAAAAAACTCCCGCAGCTGTCATTCGGCTGCGGGAGTTTTTGTTATCTTGATTTAAGCGGGGAAATTCGAGCCGCTCTGTCTTGAGGAGAAAGGATTTTGAGAAGATGAGGACGACTGCTTTTCCGACGCCGAACCCAGCGTCACGCTGACCGTCTTTTCGGTATATCCGCTGCCCGTGTTCACCTGCAGCGTTACCTCAACGGTTTCCCCTGCGGCATAATACTCAAGGCGGCTTTCAAGAGCCGAGACGGTTGACACGCTCACACCGTCGAACTTGGTAATAACGCTTTGTTCGGTAATACCTGCCTTTTCGGCGGCGCTGCCCGACGCAACGGATGTGACGTAAATTCCCTCGGGAATGCCGTATGCAGACGACATATCGGAAGAAATGTCTCTCACCGAAATACCGAGATATGACGCGTTTTCGTCTGAAACCTTTTCACGGGTGGTTTTGGTCATAAGCTCTTCGATAACGGGCATGGCGTCGGACATGGAAATCGCATATCCCATGCCCTCAACCTCGGTGGCGGCGGCTTTTGCGGTGTTGATACCAATAACCTCGCCGCTCATGTTAAGCAGCGCTCCGCCGGAATTGCCGGGATTTATGGCGGCGTCGGTCTGAATCATGGAAATGTTGCTGTCGTCCAGCTGTCGGTTAAGACCGCTGACAATGCCCGACGTTACCGACTGACCGTATCCGAGGGCGTTTCCTATCGCCACGACCTGTTCGCCGACCTTAAGGGACGATGAATCGCCTATTGTGGCAACCTTGATTTGAGACTTTGTATCGTCGGAAATGTCGGAAAGCTTGACCGAAATGACTGCAAGATCGTTATCGGTATCGCTGCCCTTGACGCTTGCCTCCACAGCCGAGCCGTCGACAAAACAAACCGAAATGGTGTCGGCACCGTCGATAACATGAGCGTTTGTCACGCACAAAAGCTCGGTGTCGTTTTGGCCGATGATAATTCCCGAACCGCTGCTTTGCGTTTCCTGGCTTGACGACTGACCGCCGAACATCCCGTAATAATTTTTGACCTCTTCCACCGAAACGGTGTTTATGGAAACCATGGCCGCCATATTTTCGCTTGCAACCGTGCTCACGTCAAGACTTCCGTCGGCCACCGACGTCGTCTTTATGGTCGAGCCGTTTGAAATGCTGTATACCGTCGAGGAGGACGAACCGCCGAGGAATTTGTTTACCCCGTAAAATGCGGCCGAAGCAACGCTTCCGAACAGCGCCGCGCTGAGCACGACGGCGCAAATTTTTCTCGGCAGTTCTCTTTTCTTTGCCACCGACCCCGACGCAGCGACGGCGGCGGGCTCCTCCGCCTTGACTTGTTCGACGGGATTTTCCCTTTCTTCGACCTTTTCGGTTTCAAAAATGTCGTTTTCATTATATTGATTATCCATAAGATTACCTCCGTTTTTCTTTCGGGTTTCCCCTTTGCTGTCTATATAATAACTCCTCTTCTTAAAGAAAAACTAAAGGTTTGTGTTATAAAACTGTAAATAACCGTAAGATAAATTGTTAAAATCGGGCATTTATTTAAAAATCTGTGACGTAAAAATTAAATCAGTCTTTCAGCGCCGGTTCAAAGCTTTCAATTGCCGCTCTCAGTTTCGGATGACGTATGACAAAATGCACCGCCGGCGGATTGCATTTGGACACCGCCGCCCATTCTCCCTCCTTTATATGTATCTGCAGATTGCGAAAGGCCTGTTCTTCGCAAAGCTTGAGATTATAATTTTCATTTTCCCGCGAAAGCCGCTCGGCATTGATAATCGCCGCCGAATACTGTTTTCGGGTCAGCGTGATATTTTTATCAAAAAACATTTCCGAAAGGTCGAGCGACAGCGGACGGGCCGAAATGTCATCTTTGCTTAAAGAAAGTATCTCATCGGTCACGCTGCCTTTTTCAAGGATTTTTTCAAAGCGCCGCACCGACTTTTCAAAAAATCCGAACACCTTTTCAAAATCTTCTCCCGACACATTGTTGCTTTCAAGTATTTCCCTTAAAAGCTCGCTGTTTAAGACATAAATCGGCAGGGCAGCAAGTATATTCCTTTCATTTCCGCCCTTTTCCGCCTCAAAAGACTTGAAGGACAAATACTCCTCCTCCCTGTCGGCACGGTATATGTCCATAAGCGGACGCGCCCTCGAAAGCATTTGTTCGGCTCTTTTTTTGAAATAAACAAGCTCGTCCTTGGATTTTGTGAGATAATATTTGCCGTCGGAATGAAATCCGTTTATCGCCTCTCCCGAAAGGGCGGCCGCTCCCGAAACCTTAAGCAAATGGAGAAACACCCCGCTGTCGGCATTTTCAAAATAGTAAGGCGAAATCTGTCCCGTCATATACATCGGAATCCAGCTTTCAAGCCCGAGCATCATATCCTCAAAGGAGCGGTCGAGATTGTGTATTTGTTTAAGGCAAAGACCTTTTTTAAGCATCATCGCCATTCCGAACATCCACCTTTTGGGGAACTCGCTGTCCTTTGCCATTTCACCCATGGGCATATCGCTGTACATAATAACCGATTCGTCTGATTTTGAAAGCACGGTCGCCTTGAGAAAATCAAGTTCGCTGTCCATCATTGCCTTAAGACCGAAATATTTCTTGGAAGTGGGAAGCTGAAACGGCAGCGTGGGAATCTTGATTTCATCGAATTTTATAACCTTTATATATTCGTTAAGGTCAAATTCGTCAAGCCTTGAAAAAAAATCCGACACAGCTTTTTGCTTTTTTCCGCGGTTAAAAAGCAAAAAGCTTCTCGTTTGCTCAAAAACCGCATTTTCACTTTTCAGCTCTTCGGCCTCACAGCCGTATAAAACCGCCGCCTTTTCCCTTTGCTCATCGGTTATGTTTTGTCTTAAAAATTCGGCGACACCGTCGGCAAATTTAAGGGGATCGGCAGGCTGGCGCGAATGATTGCGAAATCGCGAAACCGTCGATGGGTCATAGTTTATATAGGGGCAAAGAGCCGAAATTCCCAAAGAAAGCGACGAAACAAGTGCATTGAAATTGTCAAGCAGCAGTTCCTTGTCCACGGTCATAATGTCGCTGCAGGCCGAAAAAGCCTCGAAAACCTTCTCCCTTGAAAGCGGGTTATCTCCTTCTTTCGACTGCTCGGCAATCGCGTCGCACAAAGAAAGAAGCAGCTCGGAACCGCCCTCGGGCACGCGCTCTCCCGAGCGGTATCGGCTCATCGTTGCGGCGGAAACACCCGACTGCCCGCACAGCTCCTTTGCGGTGCATCCGAGATTTTCCATATATTCATTGAGTTGTTCGCAAAATTTCATACCCGTCACTCCTTTGACTCAATTATATACTATTGCAGGAATAAAAGGAAGAAGAAAATTATACTTTCCGCATTGGAAATTGCCTTTTCGGAAAACAATCCCATTTTTGGGGAAAAATCATTTATAATCAAACAAAAAAGCAAGGAGAATTTTTATGAAAAAAAATATTTATTCGGCGATGTTTTCCGCACTTTTATCACTCGGCATAATTTTCGGTCTTTTTTCCTTTCCCGCAAACGCGGCGGTCAAAAAATCGATAAACAGTCTTGAAATTTCCGAGGCGACCCTGTCATTTGAGGCCGGGGACAGCCCTGTTTTCACGGGGAAAATAATCGGCGGTGCAAAAGATTCCTGTTCCCTTTACTATGAGCGGTGGAGCACGCTTGACAGCGACGGAAACATCACCGGCGAATGTTATTCAGACGGCAGAGACCCTTTCTCGGCCGAAAAGATAACATCCTTCGAGCAGGGAAAAACCTATTACTATTCGGCAATGATTTACACCGGCGAGCAGGGCGGTTATCCGGGGCAAAGCTTTGACCTTTCAGCCTTCACGGCCGTTCTCAACGGAAAAGTCCTTGACTCGGGCGTATGGGTTCAGGAATCGATGCTTTATCTCGACAAGGTTTATGCATTCACGGTGGGAAAAGGACAATCGGAGGAAATAACCGAAGTGGAAATTTCCGATGTAAAATTCGACTACTTACCCGGTCAGGCACCGACCCGTTCGGCCGTCAAAAGCGGAGACAACGCCGACAAATTCGACATTATCTTTGAACGTATGGAAGAAATGTCACAAGACGGAACCGAGCCGGTTGCATTTTGGTATTCCGATGAAAGCCAATACACCGCCGCAACGCCGAAATTCGACTTTTTTAAGAAAGATACCAATTATCTCTACTCCCTGTCGCTCAAGGCAAAAGACGGATATAAATTTGCTCAAAATCTTAACATAAAACTCAACGGCGATGTTCCGAAACATGCAATTATTTCGATGGGAAACGGCGGTCTCACCTGTTTTTGCGACAATCTTAAATCGTTTAGGATTAAGGAGCAGGCACCGATAAGATACGGCATACTCTCGGGAGGCGAAACCGTCTCGGTCACCGACGCCCTTATGGCGCTGCAGGCATCAATCGGAAAGCTGAGTCTGGCCGATGACCTTATAATTGCCGCCGATGTTGACGGCGACCAAAAAATCACGGTAACCGACGCGCTGCTTATTCTTCAAAAATCGGTTGGCAAGCTTGAACTCTTCCCTGTTGAGCAAAACAGACCGTTATAACAATTCAAGAAAAATATGAAAGCGGCAATCTTCTTTCGAAAATTGCCGTTTTTTTACCGTGTGAGAAAACCGCAACTTTGCTCCGAAAGAATATAAAAAAGCCTCAACCGCACATTTTGCGTGTCAAGGCTCTCAATTGTAACAGCACGGCGAAGCGGCACAATTGCTCTTTCGGAATTGCCGGCAGATGAAGTCTTACTCAATAACGTAATCAACGCTTTACGATGCAAAGCAACATTTTCATTTATCTCTTCCCTTATCTTTTCTCAGGGTACGTCAATTTGAGATAAAAGAAAAGAATTAAAAGATAAAAATGAAAAGAACCAAAAAGGAACGGCAATCTTCTTTCGAAAATTGCCGCTCCTTTTTGGAGCGGGCAACGGGAATCGAACCCGCCTCCTCAGCTTGGGAAGCTGATATTCTACCGATGAACTATGCCCGCCCATCTAACGGATTGATTATATCACAACCTTTTGCCGTTTTCAATCCCGAAAGCAAAAAAATATTGTAGCCGTTTAAAATATATGATATTATAAAAATGAAATTCACAACAAATTATATACCGAGGTGCTTTTATGATATACCTTGAAAACACAAGAGAAAAAGCCGTTCTCGTGACGGTAGATACGGGCGTTGAGGACTGCGACGCACTTCTTGACGAGCTTGAAGAACTTGCAGATACCGCAGGTGCGGACACGGTCGGAAGGGTCATACAAAAGCTTGAATGTCCCGATTCCGCCACATTTGTCGGCACGGGAAAGCTTGAGGAGATAAAGGAATTTGCCGAAAACGCGGGAGCCGATTTGCTGATTTTCGACAGCGAGCTCTCCCCTTCCCAACAGCGCAACATCGAAAAATCGACCGACATTCGGACGATTGACCGAACACTTCTCATACTCGACATTTTCGGGCAGCGCGCAAATTCCGGTGAAGGACGAATTCAAGTCGAGCTTGCGCGGTATCAATATATGCTGCCGAGGCTTTCTGGTCAGGGAAAAAATCTTTCCCGCCAAGGCGGAATCGGCATGAAGCGCGGTGCGGGCGAAAGCAAGCTTGAAAGCGACCGCCGTCACATCCGCCGCCGCATAACGGCTCTTAAGGAGCAGCTTTCCGACATTGAAAAGCGCCGTGAAAATCAGCGCAAGCGCCGAAAAAAGAACCGTCTGCCCACAGTCGCCATAGTCGGATATACCAACGCGGGAAAATCCACCCTGTTAAACTACCTGACCGATGCGGGCGTACTTGCCAAGGATATGCTTTTTGCCACCCTCGACCCAACCGCACGAGGACTTAAGCTGCCCGACGGACAAACGGTGATTTTTATTGATACGGTGGGGCTCATAAGAAAATTGCCTCACGGTCTTGTTGACGCCTTTAAATCAACCCTTGAAGAGGCGGCACAGGCCGACGTCATATTAAACATTTGCGACGCATCAAACCCAGAGGCCGACGAACACCTCCGCGTTACAAACGAGCTACTCGGCGAACTCGGCTGCGTCGGAAAACCGATAATTTCGGTATTTAACAAGGTTGACAAATGCGAATACACATTTTTGACGCCCAAAGGCGCCGTGGCAATTTCGGCAAAAAGCGGTCAGGGAGTCGACACTCTGTTAAAAACGGTTGCCGACGCGCTCCCGAAAACAAGGGTGCGAATAAAAATTATTCTTCCCTTTGAAAAAGGCGACCTTTCGGCCGTGATAAGAAAGGACGGAACGGTTCACAGCGAGGAATATGTCGAAACGGGCCTTTTCATGGACTGCACGGTGAGCATGGATTTTGCCGACCGCCTCTCGGAATATATGGTTTAATTCGCAGCCTGTATTTTTATATATACCGCAATTTGTCTTTTGCGAACATGACCCGCCCTACACCCGCCTCTGTACCGAAAAATCAAAACTTTATCTTTATAATAATCAGGAAAGCGACCGCCGTTCATTATACCCGACATTGTTTTTTTATTTCATAATTTGACATAAATTCCGCTTTCATAACGAATATTTACCTTTGGCTTACGAACAATAAGAAAAAACAAAAGGGAGATTTATATATGAAAGCAACGGGAATTGTCAGAAGAATCGACGATCTCGGACGAGTGGTTATTCCGAAGGAAATCCGACGCACGCTGCGTATCCGCGAGGGCGACCCGCTGGAAATATTCACGGGCGGGGACGGAAATGTGATTTTTAAAAAATATTCTCCGATTGGGGAGCTGTCAAAGCTGTCGGAGGATTATGCCGAGTCGATAGCGGGCGGAACCGAGCTTGCGGTTTTGATTTGCGACAAGGACAACTGTATTGCGGCGGCGGGAATTTCCAAACGGGAGGTTATCGAGCGCAGAATTTCACCCGAGCTTGAGGAGCTTTTGGAGCACCGAAAGCCGTATATCTACTCCGGCGCCGGAGTCGGCTTTTTTCCCCTCGAAGGGGTGGACAAAAGCGCGGCCGTGGCTGTTCCCGTCATCTCGGCGGGCGACATCATCGGGGCCGTTTGTCTTATGAACGGTAAAAATGAGTCCGGACCGTCCGAAAGCGACATTAAGATTGCCGAAATTGCCGCCTCCTTTCTCGGAAAGCAGCTTGAAGCGTAATTTAAAAGACGGCGCGATGCAAAGGATTTTCCCGCACCGCGCCGTTTTAATATATTTTTGTTTTCCTTATATACTCGGAAAAAGGCCTTCAAAAGCTCGCAAAAAGAGCAATGAAGGCCTTTTATATTATTTTATCGCATCAAGAAGCTCGTCAACCTTGTCGAGCTTTTCCCAAGGAAGGTCGATGTCGGTTCGGCCGAAATGACCGTAGCTTGCGGTTTGACGGTATATCGGACGGCGAAGATCAAGAGCTCTGATTATGGCCTCAGGGCGCATATCAAACACCTTTTCCACCGCCTCGGCGATTTTTTCGTCGCTGTATTTTCCCGTGCCGAAGGTGTCAACCATAATCGACACCGGTTTCGCCACGCCGATTGCATAGGCAAGCTGAATTTCGCACTTATCGGCAAGACCCGCAGCAACGACATTTTTGGCAGCCCAACGCGCCGCATATGTTGCCGAACGGTCGACCTTTGTGGGGTCCTTGCCCGAGAAGCAGCCTCCGCCGTGGTGAGCCGCTCCGCCGTAGGTATCGACAATTATCTTGCGGCCCGTGAGACCGGTATCTCCGCAGGGACCGCCCACCGTGAAACGACCCGTGGGGTTGATGTATATCTTGGTGTCCTTGTCCATAAGCTCCTCGGGAACGACCTCTTTGATAATAAGGTCGGTAACCGATTTTCTTATTTCTTCAAGAGAAACATCCTCGCTGTGCTGGGTCGAAACAACAACGGTATCGACACGGGCAGGCTTTCCGTCGTCATATTCCACCGTAACCTGAGACTTTCCGTCGGGACGCAGCCACGGAAGGGTTCCGTCCTTGCGAACCTCGGCAAGGCGTCTGCAAAGCTTGTGGGACAGCACAAGTGTCAGCGGCATATATTCCTCGGTCTCGTTGGTGGCATAACCGAACATGAGGCCCTGGTCGCCGGCGCCGTGAAGATTAAGCTCGTCCTCCTCCCCTGCCTTAAGCTCGAAGGATTTATCAACGCCGAGAGCAATATCGGGAGACTGTTCGTCAATAGCGGTCATAACCCCGCAGGTGTGCCCGTCAAATCCGGCGTCGGGACGGTCATATCCGATTTCGTTAACTACCTTTCGGGCGACTGACGCAATGTCGACATAGCAATCGGTGGAAATTTCACCCATTACGACCAAGGTGCCGGTGGTGCAAAAGCATTCGCAGGCAACACGGGCGTCGGGATCGTTTTTTATAATTTCGTCAAGAACCGCATCGGAAATTTGGTCGCAAACCTTGTCAGGATGTCCCTCGGTCACCGATTCGGAGGTAAATAAATATTTAGACATTCTTTTCTTCCTCTTTTTCTTTATTATCTTTGCTGCTTTTATCTTTTCTGTCGTCAAGCACAAGGCCGAAGCAGGCGCCCGCAATCGTTCCGGCAACAATGCACACCGGAATGGCGCTCACCGCAAAGCCGAGTATCACGCCGAGAAAAAATCCCGCAACGGTAAAAATCACAAAATTATCGGTGGAACGAACCTTTTCGTCCGCTTTCTTTTTTTCGCAAACCTTTTTTCCCGCCGTTTTCAGTTCATCGGCATTTTCCGACCTTTCGGCGGCGTCGGTTTCTCGGTTTTCGATTTTTTCAAACTCGTCTTGCAAATCTTCGCCCTCTTTCACGCTTTGTATTATACCCCAAATGCAGGTTGATTTCAAGTGGTTATTGATATTTAAAGCCTTTTATGATAATATATGTATGACCCTTAATTTTTCAAAGTGAAAGGATGTTTTTATGAATACTTCCGAACTTTATTCTTTGTGGCTTGAAAAAGCCGTTGACGACCCCGATCTTATTGCCGAGCTTAAAGGCATTGAAGGAAACGATGACGAAATTTACGACCGTTTTTACCGCGAGCTTGAATTCGGCACCGCAGGACTTCGAGGAGTTATCGGCGCGGGAACCAACCGAATGAACATCTATACGGTCAGAAAGGCCACCCAGGGACTTGCCGAATATGTGCTTGACAAGGGCGGAGAAAGCGTTGCGATTGCCTATGACAGCCGCATAAAGTCCACCCTTTTCGCCGAGGAGGCCGCAAAGGTCCTTGCCGCAAACGGAATCAAGGTTTATATTTATAAAGAGCTTATGCCCACCCCAATGCTCTCCTATGCCGTCCGCGAGCTTCATTGCACCTCGGGCATTGTCATAACCGCCAGCCACAATCCCGCAAAATACAACGGATATAAGGCCTACGGGGCCGACGGAGCGCAGCTGAGCGTGGAAAACAGCGCCAAGGTTCTTTCCTTTGTCGACAAGGTGGAAATGTTCGGCGGAGCAAAAACCATGAGCTTTGACGAAGGAATAACAAGCGGAATTATCGAATATATCGGCGACGAACTGGTGGAAAAATATCTTGAAACGGTGAAAACCCGTTCGGTGGAAAAGGTTACCGCCGATTTAAATGTCATATACACTCCCCTAAACGGCACGGGCAACAAGCCGGTCAGAGAAATTCTCAAGCGCATCGGAATTAAAAACGTCACCGTTGTGCCCGAGCAGGAATTCCCCGACGGAAATTTCCCAACCGCCCCCTTCCCCAATCCCGAAATCCGTCAGGCCTTCGAATGCGCCATAAACCTTTCCAAATCGGTGGAGGCCGATCTGCTTCTTGCCACCGACCCCGACTGCGACAGAGTTGGCATTGCCGTCAAAAACGGCGACGACTTTACGCTCATGTCGGGCAACGAGGTCGGCGCCTGCCTGCTTGATTACATTTTGTCAAGGCGCAAGGCAAACGGCACTCTGCCCGAAAATCCCGTGGCCGTCAAAACCATTGTTTCCACCCCTCTTGCCGACAAAATCGCCGCAAAATACGGCTGCAAGCTCATAAATGTGCTGACCGGGTTCAAATACATCGGCGAGCAGGCCGGAATACTCGAGAAAAAGGGCGAACAGGAGCGATTTGTGTTCGGATTTGAGGAGAGCTACGGCTATCTTGCGGGCGCGTATGTGCGCGACAAGGACGCCGTCGTGGCCTCCATGCTTATATGCGAAATGGCCGCCTATTATAAAAACCTCGGCAAAAATCTCCTGGACGTCATAAACGAGCTTTATGCCGAGCACGGCATGGTTTTCACATCGCAAAACAGCTTTACATTTGAGGGAGCCGCAGGCATGAAAAAAATGCAGGACATCATGGACGATTTGAGACGTCTTCCTCCCAAAAAGATAGGAGAAAATCAGGTGGTTGCCATAAGCGACTATGAGACCTCCGAAAAGCTTGAACTTAAGAGCGGTAAAAAATCGGTTATCACCCTTCCGAAATCCAACGTGCTGTATTATGATTTGGACGAAAACGGCTCAAATCTTATTGTCCGCCCGTCGGGAACCGAGCCCAAAATCAAGGTTTATATAACCTCGGTCGACGCCGACGGGGACAAGGCAAAATCCCGTGCCGAAATGTGGCTTTGGGACATGAAAAAGCGGTTCAATTAAAACTCAACAGTAAAAAAGTCCGAGATTTATGTCTCGGACTTTTCTTTTTTCAGCCGCTCGAAACGGGCTCTTACCGACTCTTTCTTTTGCTTTGTTATGCCGCCGAGGATAACGAATCCACTTTCGGTTTTTTCAATCGTATCCCCGTCGCGGGGTCTTTGAAGGAATTTGTCGAGAGGAATGTTCAAAAAGTTTTTGTTTTCGTCCTCGCAAACGGCAAAGTCTTCCTCAATTCTGTCAACGGTATATCTCATGTTTCCTCCTTTTAGCATCTGTTGCTTAAATGAAACGGGGAGAAAAATGACAATCCCTCCGTCACGGCTGCGCCGTGCCGCCTCCCTTTACATAAGGGAGGCTTGAATGTACAATGCCTATTGTTTTTATCTGATGTGAGAAAATATAAAATCGGCTTTTTGTATTGTAAGTTTCCGAATAAGTCCCTGATTTATCACTCGCCGCTGTTGCTTATGGATTACAGCTTTTACAGGGAGAGTATCCCTCGTTTATAAGCTGCTGCCGCTCGCCGAAAAATTCTTTGCGGTTTTTTTCGGATATATCGGCGGCATTTTTGCAGTCGGGCTTGTGAAACTTTTTGCTGTTTGTGTTAAGTATATATGTTGCCTCCTCAGACGGCGCCGTGCTTTGTTCCTCCGTCGAAACGGTCGGTTGGACGGTGCTTTGCAAGAATTCAAACTCTCCGTTTTCCCTGCCCAATACCGAAATCGTTCCCAAAATATCGGTTCGATAAACGGCAACACCCGACTTTTCAAGCTTTTTAAGAGTCTCGGCATGAGGGTGGCCGTAGTCGTTATCCTTTCCGCAGGAAATAACGGCAGCCTTTGGCGAAACGGCCTTTAAAAAATTTTCTCCCGTGGAGGTTCTGCTTCCGTGGTGCCCGACCTTTAGGACGCTTGCCGAAACAGCCTCTCCGCTTTTTAAAATATCATCCTCGGCCTGAGTTTCGGCGTCGCCGGTGAGCATGACGGAAAATTTGCCGAGGGATGCCTTTAAAACAAGAGAGTAGTTGTTCAGCTCGTCGCCATACTTCTTCTCGGTATCGGTGAGCACCGTCACGGCCGCATTTCCGAGAGGAAAAACATCTCCCCTGCTCGGAACGGTTATCGAGAGATTTTTTTCTTCGGCAGCGTCCAAAACATCGGAAAAGGTTGCCGTTTCGGCAGTAACATCGGGCATGAGCAAATCGTCGATTTCCACGTTTTCGATAACGTCGTCAAGACCGCCTATATGGTCGGCGTGAGGGTGGGTGGCCACGGCATATTTAAGCCGCGAAATCTTTTTCGAGGAAATATAATCAACGACGGTTTTCCCCGATTCGTTTGTTCCGCCGTCCACAAGCATACTTTCTCCGCCGCAGGACAAAAGTATTGCGTCCCCCTGCCCCACGTCGATAAAATCCACCGAAAGAACATCGGGTGAAAAGGTGCCTGCCGTGCCGGATGAACTTTCACCGCAGGAGGCAAAGCCGAAAGCAACAAGCAAACACAGCAGCAGCGAACCGATTTTTTTCATTTTTTCTCCTAAAAATATCCCCCGAAAGAATCGAGGGACAAAATTATTTTTTTGAAATTGCCGACGGAATTTTCAGAATTTCGTAAACAATCATCGGTATGACCGAAAGGCCGAGCACCGTTCCCCATTTTCCGTATTCGGTAAGGCTGACGAGACCGAAAACCTCGGTGACGGGAGCAATCAGCAAAACCGCTCCGATGAGAAGAATAGAACCGAAAAACGTATAAAGGAAAATCGGCGAAAATCTGTGGCTTTTAAAATCGACGATAAGACGGTTTGAACGAACCGACACCATGGCAAAGATTTGGCCGAGAGAAAGGGTGGCAAAAGCCATGGTCTGAGAAAGAGCAAGATTTTGCTCCCGCCCGCCGAGAGAAAAAGCCAAAATGGTCAGAATTGCGGTGAGCACACCGCAAAGAGCGATTCGGGCAATACTGTTTTTGGTGAATATATCCCCGCCGTTTTTATCGGAAATGGGCTGGACATTGGCCTTGTTAGGCATTGCGGCGCCCACGGAAATGGCGGGAATTGCCGAGGTTATCATATTTATCCACAAAATATGCATGGCCGACAGCGGCACAAGACGCCAAATCACAATGGCGAAAAGAAGCGTCAGCACCTCGCCGAGATTGCAGGCAATTAAATAGCGAATGGCCTTGCGGATATTCGAAAAAATTCCGCGGCTTTCGGTTATGGCGTCGGACATTGCAGAAAAGCTGTTGTTTGTCAGCACAACGTCGGCCGCGCCCTTTACGACGTCAGGAGCCGATTCGACGGTACAGCCCGTGTCGGCAGAGGAAATTGCGGGAGCGTCGTTAACACCGTCGCCCACAAAAGTGACAACCTCGCCGCAAGCCTTAAAGGCATTGATAATTCTTGTTTTTTGATCGGGAGAAATTCTCGCAAAGGCGCCGAAATTTTCAACGCAACCGGCAAGCTCTTCATCCGACATCTCTTCGATTTGTTCCCCGGTTGCAATCTGCTCGGGAGATGAAATTATACCCATTTCAAGAGCGGCAGCAGCGGCGGTGGCGGGGTGGTCACCCGTCAGCATTACGACCTTTATGCCCGCGTTTTTACAAAGCTCGACGGCATTTTCCGCCCCTCTTCTCGGAGGATCGTAAATTCCGAGAAGCCCGCCGAAAGAAAGTCCGTTTTCGAATTCCTCTCTTGTGGGATTCGTCGGCTCGGACTCGAGAGCCTTGAAGGCAACGGCGATGACACGAAGGCCGGTCTTTGCCATTTGCTCATATGCCGCGGTAATTTTGTCGGCATCCGGCAAAACGCAGCAGGCCATAACCTCCTCGGGCGTTCCCTTTACCACGGCGACGGGCTTTGAGTCAATCATGTTGACCGAGGTCATAAGCCGTCTTGTCGGGTCAAAAGGAATTTCGCAAAGGCGGGGATACATGCTCTCGATCGTGCGCTTGTCGCCGCCGGCATATTTTTCGGCCGCGGCCACGATTGCAGCCTCGGTTGCGTCGCCCTGACGGACAAGCCTGTCTCCGACCCTTTCGGCCGAAGCGTCGCAACACATGGTCGCCATCATAATTATATTCTTTTCGGCGGCGGAAATTTCCGAAGATTTAAGGGCGGTAAGATTTCCACCGCAGTATATGTGCGTAAGCTCCATGGAATTGTGGGTCAAAAGACCGGTTTTATCGGTACAGACAACGGTCGTTCCTCCAAGGGTTTCAACCGCAGAGAGCGAACGGACGACGACATCCGACTTAACCATTCTTTTAACACCGATTGCCATTACAAGCGCCACAATGGTGTTAAGTCCCTCGGGAATTGCGGCGACGGCAAGGGCAACTGTGGGAAGAAGGGTGTTGAGGAAATTGGAAAAAATCCCCCCCTCTTCCTTTCCGAAAACCGTGCCGAAAACAAGTATCAGCGCACAGATCGTAAGGGCAAAAACTCCGAGAATTCCGCCGAGCTCTTTAAGTCTTTTCTGAAGAGCCGTTGAATTTTTATTTTTACCGTAAACCGCCGACAGCTTCGCCTTTTCGGTAAATTTTCCGGTTCCGACCACAACGGCTCTGCCGCTGCCCTCGGTCACCGAGCAACCCGCAAATACCATGTTTTTCTGATCCGCGACCGAGGTAATGTCATGCTCAAGCTCGCCTGCAAATTTGACCGAATCGACCGAAACTCCGGTGAGCGAACTTTCATCGCAGCGAAGTCCGTCGGCCTCGATGATTCTTGCATCGGCGGGAATGTAATTTCCGACAGAAAGCAGAATTACATCGCCGGGAACAATGTTGGTGGCGGGAACAGACGCCGTCTTTCCGTTTCTGACGACTGTGGCGGAGGGGGGCGAAATAAACTTTAGGGATTCAACCGCAGCCTCTGCCCCCGTTTGCTGCAGCGCTCCCGTGACGGCGTTTATTACAACGATAAGTAAAATGATTATCGGCTCGGCAACGGAAGTGGAAATGTCCGAGTTTTCGGGCGTTATAAGCGCAATTATGAAATACAGAATTGCGGCAACGGTCAAAACCACGGTGGGAACGTCCTTAAGCTGTGACAAAAAAAGCTCTTTAAAGGTGCGCTCTCTTTTTTTATCGGGAAGATTTTTTCCGTATTTGGCGAGTCTTGAATTGACTTCGGCGCCCGAAAGACCGTTTTGAGAATCGGTCTTAAGCTCGTTTAACACATCTTTAGCCGAAGATGTATGCCAAATCATCTGATCAATCCTTTGCTTGTTTATCGGCGGCTATAATGAAATAGTATATCGGCTGTCCGCCGTCGATTACCGTAACTTCAACGCCTCCGGCCTTTGCTTCGCAGGCGGCAACGGCAAGATTCAGGGTTTCTTCATCCACATCAGCACCGTAGAAAAGGGTTACCGAGGCGGTATCTTTTGTGACAATGGTTTTGGTAAGTTTACCGACGGCATGAACAAGATCGTCGTCCACAAAGGAAATTTTTCCGTTTTTAAGAGCAAGTATCTCGCCCTTCTTTATTTCCTTTCCGTCAAAATCGGAGTCTCTTGCCGCAAAGGTAACCGAACCTGTGGTGGTGCGCTCGGCAGCTTTTCCCATGGTTATGAGGTTGTCTTCAACCGACGCTTCTTCGTCGAATTCGATCATGGCAGAAATGCCCATGGGAACCGAAAGGGTCGGCAGCACGCAAACGCGGCGGCTTGCGAGGGGAATGGCCTGTTCGGCGGCCATTATGATATTTTTATTGTTGGGGAAAACGAAAACCGTTTCGGCGGGAGTCTTTTCAATAGCCTTCAAAATATCGTCGGTGGACGGATTCATGGTCTGGCCGCCCTCCACAACGGTATCGGCACCGAGGTCGGTAAACAGCTCGCTCATTCCCTTGCCTGCGGCCACCGCCACAAATCCAAAGGGCTTTTCGGGAGCGACCGACTGAATTTTCTCGCCGTCGGAAGCCTCGGGAGCAGCCTCGGGAACAGCGGGCTGAACGCCGTTATAGGTCAGTCTGACGTCCTTCACAACACCGTATTTTATCGACTCCTGTATCACAAGACCGGGGTCGTTTGTCTCGATTTTAACAAGAACGCTTTGGCTTGAAACGGTCACCGAAGGACGGCCAGCGGTTTCAAGATAGGCCTGAAGCTTTATGGGGTCGTTCTCGGATTTGCCCCTTGCGATGACAAACTCGGCGGTGTAGAGATAATCGGGTTCGGACTTTTTGGTCTCGACGTTTTCGCCCTTTATCATCTTTCCGTCGCGAATAACCGAAAGCATTCCCTCGAGAATATAAACATAGCCCTGTCCGCCTGCGTCGACAACGCCGGCCTTTTTGAGAACGGGAAGCTGTTCGGGGGTGTTGGCAAGGGCGACCTTTGACGCCTCGTATGCGCATTCAAGCACCTTTGATGCGTCCTTTTCGGCAGCCGAGAACGCCGCTGCCTTTTCGGCAGACACTCTCGCAACGGTAAGAACGGTTCCCTCGGTGGGTTTCATAACCGCCTTATATGCCGAATCCACACCGCTTTTGAGCGCGGCGGCAAGCTGAGCCCCGTCGGCCGTTTCAAGGCCCTTAAAGCCCTTTGCAATTCCTCTGAAAAGCAGCGAAAGAATAACTCCGGAGTTTCCTCTCGCACCGCGCAGCAGCGCCATTGACGTCTTTTTCGCAACCGAGGAAAGTTCGGTCTCGGTCGACATCGAAAGCTCTCTTGAGGCGTTGTTTATGGTCATGGCCATGTTGGTTCCGGTATCTCCGTCGGGCACGGGGAAAACGTTGAGCTCGTCAACATCCTTGCGGTGTGCGGTGATATTTTCGGCGGCCGAAATGACCGCGTCGCGGAACTGTATGCCGTTTATTGTTTCGGACAATGTAAACACTCCAATCTCTTTGAAAAACTACTCTTTCATCTGTTCAACGTGGACGATTACTCTTTCCACCTTTATTCCGGTGGCGTCCTCCACAACATAGGTGACCTTGTTGATTATGCTTTTGGAAATGGCTGCTATGTTAAGACCGTAAACCACGCTTATGTGAAGGTCGACAACAATGGACTGACGGTCTCCCCTCACCTTAATGCCCGTGTCGGCAAAACGGCGCTTTACAAGCTTTGAACGCCACCATTTCATGCCCTTGGGAATCATGTTGGTAACTCCGTAGCAGGAGGAGACGGCATTTCCGATAAGCTTTTCAAAATATCTTTGGGAAATACCGATTTGGCCGAGATGTGTTTCATACTTAATCATAATAACACTCCTTTTTTGTGTAATCAGCTGTTTGTCACAGTACAGTTTTCGAGACCGTTAAAGGGGTCGTCGGGAACGGGCGAAAGCCCGGATGAAATTTTATCGGAATATATGACCAGCCCGTTGCGATGGCAAACGGGAATGACCGACATTTGTTCGTTAAGACAGGAAAGCACCTCGGCAACCGAGCCGTTTCCGTTGTGCATTTTATAAAGCGCAGTTTCAAGAGAAACTCTTTTGGGAGCCGAACCGTCGTTTGCGGTGTCGGCGTCGGCAGCGTCTGAAACGGTTTCATCCGACGACGTAACGTCCGACGGAAGGCTTTCAACCGCGCCCGAGTCGGAGGATAAATTGAGGGTTATAAGCCCTCCGGCGGTGGCGACGGAATATGCGTCAAGATTGTCGGGGATTTTTATTTCGCCGATGTACAGGTCATAGGAATGATACTGTATCGCCGACTTGTATTCCTCAAAGGAAAGCCCTTTAAGCGTGGTCTCGATACCTGCCGATTTGAGATATTCGGAAATTTTGGTCGCGAGAAGCAGGCGGGCGTTGTTTTCGGAATTGTAAAGAAGAGTTAAATTTATACTCTTTCCCGACGAATTGACCGCCATATCCCCCGCCTGCTGCTTAATATAGCCGGCGTTTTTCAAATATGCGGCCGCCGAATCGCTGTCCCTTGCCGTGTTAATGGTCTGAAGCCCCGAAAGCTCGGAAATGTTCGAATGGAAAAGTCCCTTCGCGGCAACGGCATAACCGAAATAAACCGAATTTGTAATTTCGGTTCGGTCAATTGACGAGGAAACGGCGCGGCGGAGATTTTCGTCGCTTAGTATTCCCGACGAGGTGTTGACCCCGAGATAGACAAGGTTCTGCATGGTGACGGCAACGGTCGTTCCTTTCATGGTGGGAATGTCGTTGGAGCTTAAATCGGAATAATATATGTCGACGCTGCCCACCGACGTTCCGTGGTTTACCGCGTCGTCGTCGGGAAGATTGACAAGATTTATTTTTGCGATATTTACCCTTCCGCCGATCCAATCCGGATTTGCCTCAAGATAATAATTATCGTTTTGCTGGCCGAAAACGTACCTGCCGCTGCCAACCGGCGGAACAGACTTGTTATCCGCGTCGACCTGCTTTTCGGTTTCCCTTTCAAAAACGGGAAAATCAAGCATACGGACGATATACTCATCGGTGTTTTTCAAGGTCAGCTCGACGGTGTAGGTCCCCGTCGCCGAATAACCGATTACATTTTCAAGCTTGGTATAATATTTGGAAAGAGAAGCGTTTTTTGCAGAAGAAATCGAATATACAACGTCGTCGGCCGTAACCTGCTTTCCGTCGGTAAACCTTGCCGAGGAATTAAGCGTGACGGTGCATTTGTTGCCGTCGGCCGTAATGTCGGAGGCAAGAACATAAACCGGCTCGAATTTGTCGTTGAGTCGTACAAGCCCGTCATACATAAGACGTGATATTTCCTGATTGCTCTTGGTCTTGGCCTCATAGGGACTCAGGGTGTCGTTTTGCACAAAGGCCATATTTATCTGCCCGCTTGCATGAAAAGGCTCGGCAGCGTCGGAAACGGTTTCGCCCTGCTCCCCCGTGGTTTTTGAACAGGAAAGCAGCAGACAAAGCGCCAAAAAAAGCGGCAAAATCCTGTAAAGCTTGTTTTTCATTTTACCGACTCCTTTCGACACAGCACACTTTCACTAATATAATGATAATAAATTATAACTCATCTCGTCGGAAAAATCAACCTTTTTGGCCAAATATGCGAAAACCGCCCTTCGGAAAGACTTCCGAAAGACGGCGTTTGTTAATCTTTTTCGTGGGTTCGGTCATATATCTGCTGAATTTCCGGCGGAAGAGCATTCGGTATCATTTCCTTAAGTCTGTCCTCGTTTCCGTCGGCAATGGCGGTATCATAATACCAGCACTTGAATTTTATCATGTCAAGAGCCTGCTCAAGGTGGCTTATCCGGCACTCGATATTTTCCTTTTGACGTTCGAAAAGCTCACGGCGCTTTGAATAAGTCGAGCTGCCCTGAGAGCACCACTCCATAAATTGCTTTATGTCCTTTATTTCAAGGCCGGATTTTTTTAAGCACTCGATTACCCTGAGGGTTTCAAGCTCTTTGTCGCTGAATTTTCTTATTCCCGAGACCCTCTCCATATTGGGAAAAAGTCCCTCCTTGTCATAATATCTCAAGGTGGAAACGGGAAGCCCGAACATCTCGGACACCCTGCCGATGCTGTAATACATAAAAAATCTCCTTGCCGCGCCTTGACTTAAAGCCAACTTTAGGATATCATGATTATATCATACATTGCCGATTTTGTCAATTTCCTTTTGCGGATTGCTCAAATCAAGTAAAAAAGCACATACTAAATATAAAAATCGGGAGATGATTTCTTTGAAAAAAGCCGTTATATTTGACCTTGACGGACTGCTTGCCGACAGCGAAATTCCCACCTTTGAAATTTGCAGAAAAATGCTGCTGGAGTACGGAAAGGACATTACGCTTGCCGAATATATGCACACCTACTGCGGCAGAGTGGGCGTGAAAAACATGGAGCACATCGTGTCCCATTACGAGCTGCCCATAACCGTGCAGGAGGGTCTTTGTTATATCTCCGAGGCCGAAAAGGAGTATTTTGCCAAAGGAATACCGCTCAAACCCGGGGCAAAAAAACTTTTGCGGTTTTTAAAGGAGAACGGAATAAAAGCCGTTCTCGCCACATCAAGCGTCAAAAGCCGCGCCGACACCATTCTTGAGCAAAACGGTATTTCCGATTACTTTTTCTCGGCGGTATACGGCTCGGACGTTAAAAACGGAAAGCCCGACCCTGAAATTTTTCTGACCGCCGCAAAAAAGGCAAATGCAAAGCCGGAGGACTGTCTTGTGCTTGAGGACAGCGAGGCGGGTATTTCGGCGGCTCATGCGGCCGATATAGATGTAATATGTATTCCCGATTTGAAGGTTCCCGACGAAAAATACCGAAAGCTGGCGGTCGCCACCCTAAAATCGCTCGACGAGGTCATCGGCAAACTTTCAAAGGCATAACAAAAGACATGGCTCTTAACGGGTCATGTCTTTTGTTGTTTTGCGTATATACCGTCACACCGCGGCGGTTTCCTTTTCCTGCTCCTCGCAAAGCTCGGAGGTGCAGTTGGGACAACGGGTGGCGTCGACGCTTATTTCGGTTTTGCAGAATGGGCAGACCTTTGTGGTCGGAGCCTCTTCCTCGACGGGTTTCTTTCTGAAATCTCTCAGATTGTTTATGCCTCTGACAAGAAGGAATATGACAAAGGCCATAATGAGGAAATTTATAACTTCGGTTATAAATGAGCCGTAGGCAAAAACCGTTGCGCCTGCGTCCTTAGCCGCCTGAAGGGAAGCGTATGTAGTTCCGCTCTCCACCCCGTCGGCAAGCTTGAGCACCAAAAACTGATCGGTAAAATTTATGCCGCCCGTGGCAAGCCCCACAAAAGGCATTATCAAATCGCTGACAAGAGATTTGACAATTCCCTGAAAGGCTCCGCCGATTATAACGCCGACAGCAAGGTCAATAACGCTGCCGCGGTTTATAAATTCGGCAAAGGAGGTAAAAAAGCCTTTTTTCTCTGACATTTTTAACACCTCTGAAATTTAATCGTCCGCATTTTTAAGCTCGCCCGAAGCAAGCTTTTGCTCCTCCTCGTCGGTACACATTCTCGCGACGACCACAAGGCGGGCGTCATCGGTGGCGGGATTTCCGGTGGGATATGTGCAGGTCGAAAGACTGATAAGCACGCTGTCCTCGGTAATCTGTTCGCCCGTATCATAGTATCGGCGGTCGGAAATTTCCTTGACATATGTGTCAAAGGCCTCTCCCTTATATTCGGGTTGGCGGTAATCGAAGGCATTGCCGTAATCGGTGGTCAAATCCACCGTGAAAACGGCATAAACCTTGAAATGATGCTTGGTCCAAAGGGTGTTAAAGGTGATGTAGGGATTTTTTTCGGCAAAGCTCTGATTTTTATATCTGTCGATACCGGCAAGCATTGTTCCGTTGGCCATGTGGTGACCGTAAACCGTGAGATTGTTGCTTGTCGACCTTGGACCGACATTGGCGCGGAAGTCGATGTAAAGTTCCCCCGCCTGAGAATAATTGTGGTCGAAATCATGATGAAGATAGAAGTTGACGTCGGCCTCGCTCTGCCCGTCATAGGCCTTTTCCTTTCCGAGCATAACGATATTGTCGGTTTTGGTGCCGGGGATTTTCATCCAGCCGATGGAATCCTCGTTTTCATCATAATATTGCTTGAGCGTTTTGCCGTTGTAGACGGTGGTGTCGTCCATTTCGGGATCGGGCTCCGGCTCGGAAACCGCCGAAACGGGTTCCGGCTCCGGGTCCTTCTTTTTACAGGCCGAAAAGGAAAACAAAAGAGCCGCCGCCAAAAAAAGCGAAAAGAATCTTTTCATATTTTCACCCGAAAAAATTATTCCTCGGTTTCGTCCTCGTCGTCGACATACTCAAAGTTGAGCTCGGCTCCGCATTCGGGGCAGGTGATGATGTCGCCGTTTTCAAGAGCGTCGAGGTCAAGCTCAAACTCGGCTCCGCACTTAGGGCAAACGGCGCCGCCGTCGTCGCAGCAATCGCAATCGTCGTCACAGCAGCCGCAGTCGCAGTCGTCGCCGTAGAAATCCTGCTCGACGTTTCCGAGATCCTCGTCGATCTCGTCAACCTGAGCGGCGAGCTCGTCGACATAATCGTCAACGTCGGTCACATAGTCGGCAAGCTCGGAAAGAGCGTCGACCATGGCAAGAATAAGCTTATCCTTTTTATCGTCGGGATTAAGGTCAATGCTGTCGGCCATTCCCTTGATATAAGCCATTTTTTCAGTAACAGTCATGTTAATACCTCCGATTATGCGCGTTCCATATACTCGCCGGTGCGGGTATCGACGCGAATCATGTCGCCCTCATTGATGAAAATCGGAACGCGGATTTCGGCTCCGGTCTCGAGGGTGGCGGGCTTGGTAACGTTGGTGGCGGTATCGCCGCGCACGCCGGGTTCGGTAGCGGTTACCTGAAGCTCGACAAATGTGGGGGGCTCAACACCGAAAACCTTGCCCTTGTAGGAAAGCACGCGGCACATCATGTTCTCTTTAACAAACTTGAAGTTGTCGCCGAGCTCGGCCTTTCCGATGGGAACAAGCTCAAAGGTCTCCTGATCCATAAAATAGTAAAGATCGCCGTCGGAATAGGAATATTCCATTTCCTTGCGCTCGATGTAAGCGGTGGGGAATTTTGCGGTGGGGTTGAAGCTGGTTTCAACCACGGCGCCGGTAATAACGTTTTTATACTTGGTGCGGACAAAGGCGGCGCCCTTTCCGGGTTTTACGTGCTGAAACTCGATAACCTGATAAACTCCGCCGTCCATTTCGAATGTGACGCCGTTTCTGAAATCTCCTGCTGTAATCATTTAATATACCTCCGAAAAATGTTGATTGATTTTTATGCCTTGTCGGCGCAGCCGAGCACGCTCACAAGCTTATGAGCAACGACCTTCTCGATTTCTTCTCTTCCCTCTCCGAGGTATTGACGGGGGTCGAAGTGACCGGGATTTTCGGCAAAATGACGGCGAATTCCCGCGGTCATGGCAAGACGAAGGTCGGAGTCGATGTTGATTTTGCAAACGGCCATGGAAGAAGCCTTGCGAAGCATTTCCTCGGGAATACCGATGGCGTCGGGCATCTGTCCGCCGAATTTGTTGACGATTGCGATGTGCTCCTGAGAAACCGAGGAAGCGCCGTGAAGAACAATGGGGAATCCGGGAAGAAGCTCGGAAACCTTTTCAAGAATGTCGAAACGGAGCTGGGGTTTCTGACCGGGTTTGAATTTATATGCGCCGTGGCTTGTGCCGATGGCAATGGCAAGGGAATCAACGCCGGTGCGGCTTACGAAATTCTGAACCTGTTCGGGCTTTGTGTAGGACGCGTCCTCTGCGGAAACGCTGACCTCATCCTCAACGCCGGCAAGCTGGCCGAGCTCGCCCTCGACGGTAACGCCGAACTTGTGGGCATAGTCGACAACCTTTTTGGTGACGGCAATATTTTCCTCGTAAGGAAGGCTGCTTCCGTCGATCATGACCGAAGTAAATCCGCCGTCGACGCACTCCTTGCAGGTCTCGAAATTGGGACCGTGATCAAGATGAAGAGCTATCGGGAGACCGGTCTCCTTTTCGGCGGCCTTAACCATGGCAAGCAGATAGTCATGATGAGCATACTTTCTTGCACTTGCCGAAACCTGAAGAATAACGGGAGCGTTGTGCTTTTTACATGCGGCGACAACACCCTGTACAATCTCCATGTTGTTAATGTTGAAAGCGCCGATGGCATAACCGCCTTCATAAGCTTTTTTGAACATCTCTGTCGTATTAACAAGTGGCATTTGAAATTCCTCCAAAATTTTATTTACAGCTTATTATACATCACAATCGGTATCTTTTACAAGCCCAAATTTATATTTTTCTTAAATTTCCTAAAAGGGGCTTTACAAAAAGCCGACAAGGTATTACAATAAGCTCAAAGAACAGAGTAAGACGGCGCGCGTGGATTATTCCGTCAGTGCTTCGTGAACGGGGAGTTGTCACGGGGACGAAAGGCTTTGCCTGCGGTGCGCAGTCTGCATCCCGCTGTGAATATCCCCTGCAATTAAGCCTTTCGGCGGCAGAGTGATACTCACTCTCTGTCGAAAGGAGTTTTTTATTATGCAAGAAAAAAGAAAACAAAATCTCAAACGGCTTGTGACCGTCGCCCTGCTCATCGCGCTTCAAATCGTGCTTTCGCGGTTTTTGTCGATTCAGGCGTGGAACATTAAAATCGGATTCGGTTTTATTCCCGTCGTCATTGCCGCCACGCTGTTCGGCCCCGTCGATGCGGCGATTGTGGGCGGCATGGCCGATCTTCTCGGCACGCTGCTCTTCCCCATCGGGCCCTATTTTCCCGGTTTTACCTTCACCGCAGCGCTCATAGGCGTGATTTTCGGTCTGCTTCTCAAGAACAATCCGAGCTTTTTGAGGGTTGCGATTTCGGTTGTGCTGTCGCAATTCGTGTGCGGTCTGCTTATCAACACCCTTTGGATCTCGATACTCTATCATAATCCCTATTTTGCCGTCATGGCCACAAGGCTGGCGCAAATCGGAATTATGACGGTTGCCGAGCTTGTCATCATCCCCATTATAATCGCCGCGCAGAGCCGTTTCCGTGCAGCAGTCAGAATAGGCTGATTTTCAGCCGCAGCTTTGCTCCGAAACTTCCCCGTCGGAGCCGATAAAAACAACGTCAAATGCGTCCGTGTTTTTTGAAAACTCGGGCGCTTTTTCTTTGCCCGAAACAAAAATTGCCGTGGAAAGTCCGTCGGCATAAAAGCCGTTTTTGCACACAACCGTCACCGACGAAAGCCCGCTTTCCGCTGGGTAACCGGTTTTTGGGTTGAGAATGTGATGATATTTTTTACCGTCCTGCTCGAAAAAGCGCTGATAGTCGCCGGATGTGACAAAGGCGAAGCTGCCGTTTCTTTCGATGGTTTTGACCGAATTGTTTCTGTTTTCGGGGTCGGTGACCGCCACCTTCCACGCCTTTCCCGAGGGGTTTTGACCGAAAGTGAGAACGTTTCCCCCGAGGGAAACAACCGCTCCCTCGGGTTTTTGCTCTTTAAGTATTTCGAAAAGACGATCGGTGGCATAACCCTTTGCCACCGCGCCGAGATCAAGCTTTGTGTCGGCCGATTTTTTAAGTGTGCCGCCCTCAAGGCTTATTTTTTCATATCCCACAGTTTCAAGCGCGGCCGAAATTTCCTTATCCGAAGGCAGTCGGTATTCGCCTCCCGAAAAGCCCCAAAGCTTGGTCAGCGCTCCTACCGTAATGTCAAAGGCTCCGTCGGTGGCGCGCGACAGCTCAAGGGATTTTTCTATAATATCGGCAAGCTCGTCGGAAAGCTTGCACTCGCTTTGGCTGTTTATAAAGCTTATTTCGCTCTCCTCGTTTTCCGCCGAAAGCAAAGAGTCGAGCCTTTTTATTTCATCGATACATTTCTCGGCCGTTTTCTCGGAATTTTCACCGTATACCGTAAAGGTCATATAGGTGTCCATCGCAAACAAGGTCTTTTCGGTCTTTTGCACCTCTTTTTTGCAGGAACAAAGGCAAAGCAAAATACATACAACCGTTAAAAAAGCGGTCAGCTTACGAAACTTCATATTACAATGCCGCCTCCCGCCGAAATGATTTGCCCCGTCACAAAGGAGCTTTGCTCGGAACAGAGATAGTATATAAGGTCGGCGACCTCGGAGGGCTTTCCGATTCTGCAAAGAGGGGTTTCCTCCTCAAGAGTCGCAACATCCCCGTCGGTGAGATTTGAATTCATTTCGGTATCTATCACCCCGGGGCAGACGCAGTTGACCCTTATGCCGCTTGGCCCAAGCTCCTTTGCGAGAGCCTTCGTAAGCCCGATAACCGCCGCCTTTGTCGCCGAATATACCGCCTCGCAGGAACCGCCCGTTTGCCCCCACATGGAGGAAACGGTGACTATACTTCCACGTTTTTGTCTTATCATATGTTTTGCGGCAAGCTTTAAGGTCAGAAAGGTTCCCTTAAAGTTCACACCGCATATGCCGTCGAATTGTTCCTCGGTTATGTCGGTAAAAAGCGAAATTTGGGATATTCCCGCGTTTGAAACCACGCAGTCGACCGCTCCGTATTTATCGATTACAAAATCAAAGAACGCCGACAGTTCGCTTTCTTTTGAAACGTCGGCACGAAAGGCCGTGACGTTTTTATAGGCAGTTTCCAGCTCTTTTGCTTTTGATTCGCTGTTTTTATAGCAAAAGGCGGTGTTGTATCCGTTTTTGGCAAACAGCTCCACCGTCGCGCGGCCGATTCCTCTCGAGCCGCCTGTTATTATTACGGTTTTATTCATACCTTCACCCCGTTTTTCTTATTTTACACAACCGTCGGTATTTTTTCAATATATAATTTTTGCACTAAATCACCGGGATGTTTGTTACAATTTTGTCACATTTTATTGATTATTCGAGGGGATTGTGATATAATTCGCATGAGTATGAATAATTAGGAGTGAAAATATGTCTGAATACTCCCTTGCGGTGGACATCGGCGCCAGCAGCGGCCGTCTCATCCTCGGTCACATTGAAAACGGAAAAATGTTTACCGAGGAAATTCACCGCTTTAAAAACGGTATTGAAAACATGGGCGGGCATTTTTGCTGGGACATCGAGCATCTTTTCGACGAAATAATTGTCGGAATGAAAAAATGCGGCGACGCGGGCAAAATTCCGAGAACAATCGGAATCGACACCTGGGCGGTCGACTTTGTGCTCGTCGACGGCGAAGGAAATCCCGTCGGACAAGCCGTTTCCTACCGCGACGGCCGAACAGACGGCATGGACAAGGTGCTTTCGCAATATGTTTCCGAACAGGAGCTTTATGCCCGCACGGGAATTCAAAAGCAGCTTTTCAACACCATTTATCAGCTTACATATTTAAGGGAGCGCCACCCCGAGCAGCTTGACGCTGCCGACAGTATTTTGCTTATACCCGATTATCTGAATTTCCGTCTTTGCGGCGAAAAATTCACCGAATATACCAACGCCACCACCACTCAGCTTGTAAGCCCCGTGACCCGAAATTGGGATTACGATTTAATAAACCGCATCGGCCTTCCCGAGCGGCTTTTCCGCGACATAAGGGTTCCCGGCACGGTGATAGGCGAGCTGACCGAGGACATTGCCGAAAAGGTCGGCTTTAGCTGCAAGGTCGTGCTTCCCGCAACCCACGATACCGGCTCGGCAGTTATTGCTGTTCCCTCTCTCGAGCCCGACATTCTTTACATAAGCTCGGGAACATGGTCGCTTATGGGAACCGAAAACGACTCCTCCGACTGCACCGAGGAGTGCAGAGCCGCAAACTTCACAAACGAGGGCGGATACCTTTACCGCTACCGTTTTCTTAAAAATATTATGGGACTTTGGATGATTCAGTCGGTCAAAAAGGAGCTTCACGACAGATTTTCCTTTGACGATCTTTGCGAGGCCGCCTCAAAATCCGCCATTGCATCCATTGTCGACTGCAACGACAGCCGCTTTTTAAAGCCGGAAAGCATGATGAAGGCCGTTGTCGACGCCTGCCGCGAATCGGGACAGGACGTGCCGCAAAATCCCGGAGACGTCACCGCAGTCATTTATAACAGTCTTGCCCGCTGCTATGCCGAAACGGCGGCTCAGCTTGAGGAGCTGACGGGCAAAAAATTCGCCGCCGTAAACATTGTGGGCGGCGGCTCGGGGGACCCATATCTCAACCGTTTGACCGCCATATATTCGGGCCGCGACGTGCTTGCGGGTCCGAAGGAGGCAACCGCGATAGGCAACCTGACCGTTCAGTTTATAGCTCTCGGCGAGCTTGAAAATCTCGCCGCCGCAAGAGAGTGTATAGCAAACTCCTTCGACATAAAAAAATATTCCTTAAAGGAGAATTGAAAATGAACATAGACGAAAGATACGCCTCCGCCAAGGAGATGTATGCTGCGGTCGGCGTGGACACCGACAAGGCAATTGAATTGCTCGACCGTATTCCCGTCTCGATGCACTGCTGGCAGGGCGACGACCTTGTGGGATTTGAAGGCAAGGCCTCCCTCAGCGGCGGAATTCAGACCACGGGTAATTATCCCGGCAAGGCCTTCGGCCCGGAACAGCTTATGGCCGATCTTGACAAGGCCTTTTCCCTCATTCCCGGCAAGCACCGCTTAAATCTTCATGCGATCTATGCCATATTTGAGGACGGAGAAATCGCGGACAGAGACGCCCTTGAACCCAAACACTTCAAAAAATGGGTGGAATATGCCAAGCAAAGAGATTTGGGACTTGATTTCAATCCCTCCTTTTTCTCCCATCCGCTTTCGGAAAAGGCCACCCTCTCGAGCGAGGACGAAAGCATACGCAAATTTTGGGTAAGGCACGGCATCGCCTGTCTTAAAATTGCCGAGTATTTCGCAACGGAGCTTGGCAAGCCCTGCAGCATAAACTATTGGATTCCCGACGGATTTAAGGATATTCCCGCCGACCGCACGGCGCCCAGAGCCCGTCTGAAAAAATCCTTGGATGAAATTCTTGCCACACCCTATGACAAGGAAAAAGTCATTGTGACGGTGGAGTCAAAGGTTTTCGGCATCGGTTTTGAAAGCTACACCGTCGGCTCTCATGAATTTTACATGAACTATGCCGCAAAGAACGACATTCTCTGCCTGCTTGACAACGGTCATTTTCACCCAACCGAACAGGTTGCCGACAAAATTTCCTCGATGCTGCTTTTCTCCGACAAGGTAGCCCTTCACGTTTCCCGCCCGGTAAGATGGGACAGCGATCATGTGGTGCTTTTAAACGACGACACCAAGGAAATCGCAAAGGAAATAGTAAATTGCGGTCCCGAAAGGGTCATTCTCGCGCTCGACTTTTTCGACGCAAGCATAAACCGCATTTCGGCATGGGTGGTCGGCATGAGAAATATGCAAAAGGCTCTGCTTCTTGCTCTTCTCACCCCTAACGATTATATGAAAAAGCTGCAGAACGAGCGGCGTTTCACCGAGCTTATGGCTCTCGGTGAGGAGCTTAAAATGTATCCTGCGGGAGATGTGTGGAACTTCTACTGCAAAAAGCACGGTGTTCCCGCAAAGGACGACTGGATAAAAGAAATGCTTGATTATGAGAAAAAGGTTTTAGAGGAGCGCAAATAATGTCTATCGAAAATGCGGAATTTTTTAAAGGATTTATAAGAATGGCCGACGACGGCCGGCAGCAGGGCTGGCACGAACGCAACGGAGGAAATCTTTCCTACCGCATAAAACCGGAAGAAGTTGAGGAAATAAAATCCGACCTTGTTTTTACGGGAGAATGGAAGGAAATCGGCACCTCGGTTCCCGACCTTTCGGGTGAGTTTTTCCTCGTGACGGGAAGCGGAAAATATTTCCGCAACGTAATTTTGGACCCGGCAGCAAACATCGCCGTCATCGAAATCGACGGCAGCGGAGAAAAATACAGAATATGCTGGGGACTTAAAGACGGCGGCCGCCCCACGAGCGAACTTCCCACCCACCTTATGAACCACGAGGTCAAAAAAAGGCTGACAAAGGGACGCCACCGCGTTATATACCATGCACACACCACAAATGTCATTGCTCTGACATTCGTGCTTCCTCTCGACGATAAGATCTTCACCCGCGAGCTTTGGGAGTCGGCCACCGAATGCCCCGTCGTTTTCCCCGACGGAGTGGGCGTTGTGCCCTGGATGGTGCCGGGCGGCAGAGATATTGCCGTGGCCACCGCAAAGCTTATGGAAAAATATGATGTGGCCGTTTGGGCCCATCACGGAACCTTCGCCTCGGGAGAGGATTTCGATTTGACCTTCGGCCTTATGCACACGGTGGAAAAGGCGGCCGAAATTCTTGTTAAAATCCGTTCCATGGCAAAGACAAAGCTTCAGTCCATAACAGCCGACGATTTTAAAAAGCTGGCTGTGGAATTCGGGGTCACTTTACCCGAAGAATTTTTATACTAATTTAAATTTAGGAGCGTGTTTTTTATGGCAAACAAATTTGTTCTCAACGAAACATCTTACCACGGCGCCGGTGCAATCAGCGCCATTCCCGAAGAGATCAAAGGCAGAGGCTTTAAAAAAGCTTTTGTTTGTTCCGACCCGGATCTCATCAAATTCGGCGTTACCGGCAAGGTAACCGACCTTCTTGACAAGGCCGGAATCGAATACAAGCTCTATTCCGACATCAAAGCAAATCCTACCATTGAGAATGTTCAGCACGGAGTCGAGGAATTCAAGGCCGCAGGCGCTGACTGCATCGTGGCAATCGGCGGCGGTTCCTCCATGGACACCTCAAAGGCAATCGGTATCGTCATTGCCAATCCCGAATTTTCCGACATCCGTTCTCTCGAGGGAGTTGCTCCCACAAAGCACCCCTGCGTTCCCATTATCGCCGTTCCCACAACCGCGGGAACCGCCGCAGAGGTCACCATCAACTATGTTATTACCGACGTGGAGAAAAAGCGCAAATTCGTCTGCGTCGACGCCCATGACATTCCCGTTGTGGCTGTTGTCGACCCCGAAATGATGTCCTCCATGCCCAAAGGACTGACCGCCGCAACCGGCATGGACGCCCTCACCCACGCCATTGAGGGATATATCACCAAGGGCGCATGGGAGCTTTCGGATATGTTCCATATCAAGGCCATTGAAATCATTTCACGTTCTCTCCGAGCCGCCGTCAACAACGAGCCGGTCGGCCGCGAAGGCATGGCTCTCGGCCAGTATGTTGCCGGCATGGGATTTTCAAACGTCGGCCTCGGCGTCGACCACTCCATGGCTCACACCCTTTCGGCCTATTATGACACTCCCCACGGAAAGGCCTGCGCCATTCTTCTTCCCACCGTCATGGCATACAACGCCCCCTACACCGGTGAAAAATACCGCGACATTGCCGCCGCAATGGGTGTTAAGGGAACCGAAAACATGACCCGGGAGGGATACAGAAAGGCCGCCGTCGACGCCGTCCGTCAGCTTTCGGAGGACGTCGGAATTCCTACCACTCTCAAGGGAATCGTAAAAGAGGAGGACATTCCCGCCCTCGCTCAGTCGGCCTATGACGACGCCTGCCGTCCCGGTAACCCCCGCGACACAAGTGTTGAGGACATTATCGAGCTCTACAAATCGCTGATGTAAGGCTTTTATAATTAAAACGTCCCGTATCTTCGACGAAGGTACGGGACGTTTTTTACTTGTTTTGTTCTTTGGGTTTGGGTTTGATTTCGGTCAGCGTTTTTTTGACCGACACGCCGTCGTAAAGCTTTTTGGCCTGAACCCTGCCGCGATATTTTTTCTCGCAGTTTTTGCATAAAAACTCGGCGGCAAAGTAGCGGTTTTTAAACTTCCATTTGCAGGTCTTTTTAAGATGTCCGTCGCAGGCGGGACATTTAAACCTTAAATCCGACGGTTCAAGATTTTCATCGTTGATTTCCGAAATGATATAGTTTTTAAAGAAAAGACGGTCGTAAAAATCCGTTCCTCTTGTGTTAAAAACAAACTCGCCGAAATGCTCGGGCTCATAGCATTGCTTGAAAATCCTCGCGCAAAGGAAGCTGTCGCCCTTGGCGCGGTGAAAATCTATGTCGCCGCAGTAGCTGCCCAAAAGCTCGGCCGCATGAGAAAGGCCCAGCTGAGCCGATTCGTCGAGCTCAAGACAGCTCTGGACATACTTTTGCAGGTCGGCGTAGTAATAAAGAAACGGAATCGTTTCCTTGCCCACAAAGCTTTTGCAGTTGTCCACAAGCACATGAAGGTCGGTGTTGCTCCAGGTCATTATAAGATTGTCTTTTCCCGCCCATTCGGTGAATTTTGCAAGAGCCTCGGCAAAATCCACACCGTCGCGGAGCAGATCGTCGTTGGTGATGTGGGTCAGTTCCTTGACTTTCCCGCGAAGGCGTTTGGTCAGGCGGGAACGGACAAACATCTGAAAATCGTCAACGACCTCAAGATTTTCGTCAAGCTTTACGGCTCCGAACTCGATTATCTCGTTTATAAATCTCGACTGTTTCGGGTAGTATGCCGTGTTCCACTCAAGATCAAGTATAATTGTTGTCATATAAATCCTTTGATCAGCCGTTGTTTTTACGGTTTTCGGCCTTGAGACGCTGTTCCTTGTTGAGAATGGATTTGCGAAGTCTCAGCGACTCGGGAGTAACCTCAAGATACTCGTCGTCCTTAAGGAATTCAAGGCATTGTTCAAGGCTCATGTTCACGGGAGGAACAAGGCGGAGAGCGTCGTCCGAACCGGAGGCGCGGGTATTTGTCAAATGCTTTTTCTTGCAGACATTGCACACAATGTCGTCGCCTTTGGGGCTTTCACCCACGATCATGCCCTCATAAACCTCCACGCCGGGGCCGACAAAAAGACGTCCTCTGTCCTGGGTATTATAAAGGCCGTAAGCGCTGGTCTCGCCCGTTTCAAAGGAAACAATGGAGCCGCTTTCTCTTTCCTCAACATCACCCTTATAAGGCTCAAAGCAATCGAAAACGTGATTCATGATTCCGTTGCCGTTGGTGGCAGTCAAAAACTGAGGACGGTAACCCATAAGGCATCTTGCGGGAATACGGAATTCGATGTGAGTCATTCCGCCGTCTCTCGTGCCCATGTTGACCATTTCGGCCTTTCTTGCGCCCAGCTTTTCCATAACGGGTCCGACATATGCCTCGGGAACCTCGACCATAAGAAGCTCGATAGGCTCGAGACGCTCGCCGTTTTCGCCGGTCTTGTAAATAACCTTGGGACGGGATACCTGGAATTCGTAGCCCTGACGGCGCATGGTCTCGATGAGAATGGAAAGGTGCAGTTCTCCTCTGCCCGACACCTTGAAAGTATCGGCCGAATCGGTTTCCTCCACCTTGAGGCTGACATTGGTTTCAACCTCCTTGAAAAGGCGGTCGCGGATATTTCTCGAGGTGACAAATTTGCCCTCTTTTCCGGCAAAAGGAGAGTTGTTGACCATGAAATTCATGGAAACGGTGGGCTCATCGATTTTAACAAAGGGCATGGGATCGGGATGCTCGGGGTCGCATATCGTATCGCCGATGTTAATGGCGGTCACGCCCGCAATGGACACAAGGTCGCCCGGACCCGCAACCTGAACCTCGGCACGCTTAAGCCCCTCAAATGTGTAGAGCTTTATAATTTTCGCCTTGGTGACGGCGTCGGAATCCTTTCGGCAAAGAACCACCTGCTGGCCGACCTTAAGCTCGCCCTGCTCTACCCTTCCGACACCGATACGGCCGACATATTCGTCGTAATCAATGTTGGAAATGAGAGCTTTGAGAGGAGCCTCGCGATCGCAGTCGGGGGCGGGAATTTCCTTTAAAATGGTGTCGAAGAGAGGACGGAGATCCTCCTTCATATCGTCGGGCGAAAGACCGGAGGTGCCGTCTCTTCCCGAAGCGTAAACAACGGGGAACTCCAGCTGATCCTCTTCGGCGTCAAGCTCGATAAAAAGGTCGATGACTTCATCCACCACCTCTGCGGGGCGGGCGCCCGGGCGGTCGATTTTATTGACGACGACAATGGCCTTCTTGCCGAGGGCAAGAGCCTTTTTAAGCACGAATCTGGTTTGGGGCATACATCCCTCAAAGGCGTCCACAAGCAGCAGCACGCCGTCCACCATCATGAGTATACGCTCGACTTCTCCTCCGAAATCGGCATGGCCGGGAGTGTCGACGATGTTGATTTTCACACCGTTATAGTGAACGCCGGTGTTTTTGGAAAGAATGGTGATTCCGCGTTCTCTTTCAAGGACGTTGGAGTCCATGACGCGCTCGGCCACCTGCTCGTTTTGGCGGAAAATTCCGCTTTGGGCAAGCATCTGATCCACAAGGGTGGTTTTACCGTGGTCAACGTGGGCGATAATGGCAATATTTCTTATGTCTTCTCTTTTCTGCACAACTATTCCTCTAATCATCAAAAATACACTTAATTATATACCCATATTTTATCCATTTCAAGAGATATTTTTAATTTGCCTTTTATTTCGTCAAAAAAACAAAAAACGGCGTGGCTGAAACCGAATTTTTCGCCATGCCGTTTGATTATCATTCGTTTGAATAATATTTTTTTATGCTTTGCGCCGCCGACCTGTTCATGCCGGGAACGGCCGCAAGCTCATCCTCGGTTGCATTTTTGATTTTTTCGACGCTGCCAAATGTCGAAAGAAGCTTTTTGGCTCTGGTCTGACCTATGCCGTCAATTTGGGTGAGCGAGGTGGAAAAGCTCTTTTTCGAACGGCGAAGCCGGTGATATTCAATGGCAAATCTGTGAACCTCATCCTGAATTTGCGTTATCAGGGTAAAGACCTGACGTATCGCCTTTATCTGAATTTCTCCGTCTTCCGACACAAGGGCGCGGGTCCTGTGGTGGCCGTCCTTGACCATGCCGAACACCGGCAGGGCGATATTCATGTCATTCATAACCTTTTTCACGGCCGAAAGCTGCCCCGCTCCGCCGTCAAGAAGGATAAGGTCGGGAAGCCTTCCGAAGCCCTCGCCGCTTTGCTTGCTTTTTTCATATTCGGCAAATCGGCGGGAAAGCACCTCGGCCATGGAGGCATAGTCGTCCTGACCGGAAAAGGATTTGATTTTAAATCTTCTGTAAGCCTTTTTATATGGCTTTGCGTCCTTAAACACTATCATTCCGGCCACATTTTCGTCTCCTGCGGTGTGGGAAATATCGTAGGACTCGATATATTCGGGCGTTTTTTCAAGACCGCACAGCTTTGCAAGCTCGTCGAGCACGGCCTTTTGCCGCCCGGATTTTCCCGAAAGCATAACAAGACGTTCTCTCGCGTTCTTTTTGCACATTTCGCAAAGTCCAAGCTGCTCGCCCTTTTGGGGAACGTGGATACACACCGTTTTTCCGCTTTTTTCCCCCAGCCATTTTTCAAGCAGTTCCCTGTCCTCCGGCATAAAATCCGCCGTAATCTGTTTGGGAATTTCCCGCTGCATGGAATAATACTGAACGATGAAATCGCTGCGGGTCTGACCGTTATCGGGAAGTGCGTCGAAAAGGAATTCCTCCCTGTCATAGAGCTTTCCGTCGGAAAATCTGAACACCTCAAAGCAGGAATTTCCCGGAACGGTTTCAAAGGCGATAACGTCCTGATTTTTGATTTTTGACGCCACGATATGCTGCTTTTGTCCGAAGCTTTTTATTGCCGAAATTCGGTCGCGAAGCTTGGCCGCCTTTTCAAATTCAAGATTTTCGGCCGCCCTTTCCATATCGCTTTCAAGCTTTTTTAAGGCCGAGACGGTATCTCCCTTGAGAAACTCAACCGCACGATCCACAAGATTTTCATAGTCGGAAAGAGAAATTTTTCCCGCGCAGGGTGCCGAGCAAACCCCTATTGAATAATTAAGGCAAGGGCGGGACTTTTTATATTCGGCGGGGAATTTTTTCGAGCACCGCGGAAGAGTGAAGGTCTTGCAAACCTCGTCCACCGTGTTTTTTGTCACAAAACCGGAGGTATAAGGTCCGAGATATGTGCTCCCGTCGTTAATCTTCTGCACCTCCGAGGTTATTCTGCGAAAGGGCGGTTTTGTGATTTTAATATAATGATACCCCTTGTCATCCTTAAGCAAAATATTATATTTAGGCATATTTTGCTTTATAAGCGACGCCTCAAGCACAAGAGCTTCAAATTCGGTGGTGCAGACAATATATTCGAAATCATAAACGTTATCCACCATTTTCTGAACCTTGGGCAGATGGTCGGCGCCGGGGCGGAAATATTGGCTGACCCTGTTTTTAAGTTTTTTCGCCTTGCCGATATAGATTATTTTTCCGCTTTTGTCGTGCATTATATAAACGCCTGGAGAAAAGGGCAGCTTAAGCGCCTTGTCGCTCAGTCTTTTAAGATTTTCATTCATAATACGGCCTCCCATGACGGAAAATAAAAACGGTGATGGAAATGCTTAAAAAGGAAATAAAGCTTTGCCTTTTGATAATTTTTTTGTGCGCACTTGTCGGCACGGCGGGAATTTTGGTTGCCGACAATCGGACAAGGCAGGTGGGATTTGCCGACTCCTCCCCCTCCTTCAGCTTTAAAATCGAGGGAGGACACGGAGAACTGACGATTTTCGGGCAGGATTTTATAATCGGATTCGAAAATTAAAGAGCGGAGGCAAAGTATGCCGTCCGCCCCTATTCATGCTCTTTTCAGCACCGATTTAACGCGGCCGAAAAGCTGTTTTACCTGTAAAGGCTCGATTGCGGCATTCACACCCACAATAACAATTCCGCTTATTACGGCGGTAACGACCGCCCACACAAGCCAACCCAGAAGATTTGACGGGTCGGGGCGGACAAATTTATGGACAACTACAACCGTCGCAAGAGAGACGGCGACGTTTCTCGCTATTCTGCGCAGCGACATTTTTATGCTGTCATTGACAAGATATTTGTTGTTATAGAAAATACAGTCAAGCGAGCGATAGGAATAGGAAACGATGGTTCCCATGAGAATTCCCGCCATGCCGAGCGGCTTTATAAGGGCAAGGGAAACGACAATGTTAATAACCGCCTCAAGAATGGCGCGGCTTTGCGTCTCCTTGAAATGCCCGGCGGCGCATATCATGGTCAGCGACGGAATTCGGATATTCTGCATAAGGCCGAGAATCACAAAAAGAAAGGCGATGTTCTGTCTGACATACTGCACGCCGTCCCCCACCTCGGCCGTGTAAATCTTCACAAAGGGAAGCAGCAGCACGGCGCAGCAGGTATAGACGCAGAACAGCACGATCATGTAAAAATATTCATAGTTGGAAAAGGCCTTTTTCAAAGCATCCTTATCGTTGCTGAAAATAAGCGAACCGAAGCTTGAGGTTATGCCGTTTGAAAAAACGCTGAGCAGCGAGGTCAGGGCGACGGCCACCATGTTATATGTGGTGTAAACGCTGACCTCCTGAAGGGAGGTCGCTCCCATGAAAAGCGTCAGAATGACGATGTCGGTGTTGTTGACAATAACTCCAACTATTTGATGAAGCAAAGCCGCCCAGCGCTGTTTAAGCAGGCCCTTTTGAAAGCCTGTTTTGAAATTCATGTATTTATACTTACGCTTGGCGTAAATATAAACGAACACAAACCGCGCAATATAGAGCCCCGTTGCAACGCCTTTAACAACAAGGAAGGAGAAGCCGAGCTTAATGAGCAGAATGGAAACGCCCATGTTGACAAGGGTTGCCGCAGCCTGAGTGAGAAAAATGACATATCCCCGCTGATCGGCCGTCAAAAGCACCCTGTATTTTCCGATAAAGAAAAAGTCGACGAGATTGCTGGCGGCAAGAATAAGAATTAAAATACGGGTGGAAAGGCTGTCTATCTGATTCGCCACAAAAAGCGGATAAACCACCGTCATGATCGTCAGCAGGATTACATATGCCCCGCCCGATTTATAATAAAACTTTTGCAGAGCCGACAGCACGGAATTTATTGCGCCGGTGTCATTTTGGTTAAGCGGCCCGTAAAGCTCCACAATCGCCGCCGAGCTTATCCCCGCCTCAACAAGGTTGAGATAGGTCAGAAACTGGGAAACGGAATTTATCATTCCGTTGACTGTGGAGCCGTATTGATTGAGAAAAAACCGCGGCAGCACAAGCCCCGACACCGCCACAACTATTTGCAGCAGCAAATTTCCCCAAAGGTTTTTGAAAGCCTGTTTATTTCTCATTTTACAAGCGCCGTGCCGAGAATTTTAAAGCCGCCGCTTTGAGCCGAAGCCAAAAGCTCCTCAAGCTTTTTATACTCGGTATATTTTTCCCGTTCCACAAGGCACACGGTGCCGATTTTTTTTGCGGCGACAAGGGAGTTCGCATAATCCCCGAAAGAGGGAATGACGGCGGCGACAAGACCGTTTTCGCCGCTTTCAAGCGCTTTTTCAAGCTCGGACAAATCGTTTATCGAGCTTTCGTCAAAGCTTATAAGGGTTAATTTTTCGCCTTTTTCGGCGAGGAAAGCCTTAACCTTTTCCATAAGGGAGGACAAATATCCGCAGTCAAGCTCGGAGGAGACGACCGCAACGGCCTTAATTCCGTTGTCGGCACATTTTTGCACAAGAGAATTTGCGAACATTTTTATCTTTTCGGTGTTCTTTTCATTTCTGTTCATCGATATTTCTCCTTACTTTTTGAATTCGCCCAAAACGGGAATTCCCATGTTTTCAAAATCGGCTCTGCGGTTAAGAGTGGGCTTTACGAGAATTTTAATGAACACGCCGAAGCAGGTGAGCACAAAGGCAAGCACGGCTATAAGAGCGATTTTCACGGTTTTGCTTTCCGAGAAGGAGGAAAGACTGCTTTCGGTGGGCTCGGCCTTTTCGCTTACAAGCTCGGAAATGCAGTCGACGGTTATCTTGTCGCCGATGTCCTTGACCGAACCGTTGATGTAGTCGGTGTAGATTTTCATCAGGTTGTCGGAAAAGGCGCGGTCCTTTGTTTCCACATGGATTTTAACACCCACATTTCCCGCCGCAAAGGACACGGTGGTGAATTTTGCGAACTGCTTGGGTGAAATTTTTCCGTCCTGCAAAACCGAAGAACCGAAGGTCTTTGTATAAAGCTCCTCGATAAAATCCTCGGAATAGCTGTCCTCGGTTTTTTCTATAACATATGTGGTGACCGCCTCTTGAGAAAGAAGATCCTTATACATTTCGGCAAGCTTGTTGACCGTGTATCCCGCCACGGTATCCTTGGGAATATCGTCGTTTTTAAAGCAGACTATTTTCTCGTTGATATAATACGGCTCCTCCTCCCCGACAATTGTTTTTCCGCAGACAAGTGCGCCGAAAACAAGAGTCACGACGAGGGTGACGGCGATAATGAGATATTTATACTTCCAAAGACCGATGCAAAAATCTTTAAATCCAAGATGTTCAAACATAAATTTTCCTCCGTTCGGTATTATCAAAGCCTATACTGTAGGATTTGTTGAATAGTGCGGCAAAGAACCAACAAAAAGCCGTCGGCAGCCAGAACTGCGCCGTGACTATAAACTGGAGCCAGCCGGTTGCGGCGTCCCGTGGGGCAAAGAACAGCGATGTCAGACAGATAAGCACAAAGGCAAATCCGAAGGTGCCTTTTTTGGCAAGCTTGATCATGTAAATCATGAATATGCCGAGCACAATGCTGAAAAGCGCGACGCCCACAAAGCCGAAGTCCACATAGGTTTCCAGCAAGAATGACGAGCCGTAGCCGTTTCCGTTAAGATAATCCTGCCCTCTGGCAAGATAGGACATATTGTGGGAAAAGCTGTTGCTCACCGTTCCCATAACGACGTTGTTTCCGTCGCCGAGGTCTGCGGCGCCGAAAAGGGTCTGAGCCAAATTCCCGTGAAGAAAATAATCGAGAAATCCGCCGAAGGTATAGTTTCTCAAAGGTCTCACGGGGAGGCGGTCCATAACCGAATGGGCAATTGCCAAAACGTCAAAGGACACACCCTGTTTATAGAAGAAATCGGTTATTACCTCAAAGCCGCTTGTCAGTCCCGATTCGCTGCCCGATCTCGTGTAATTGAATATACCGAGCATTATTATTCCCGCCGGAGCCGCAAGGGCCGTTACCGCGCGTTCAAAGCGGCCGAACCACTTGGTTCCGTTTTCGTAAATATCCCTCATGTAATAATAAACGATGCAGAAAATAAGATTGAGCACGATCGGATTCCTCAGTCCCATTAAAAGCGAGGGGATGGCCGAGAACACATAAAGCACAAGGGGTAAAAATGCGTGAAGCTTTTTGGGATATGTGGCAAGAAAGATGCAAAGGGTATACGGCATAAATCTCGAAACCACATAAACAACATAGGGCATGGCACTTTTAAAGGAAGAATAATATTCGAGATAGGAGTGGCTCATAACATAGAGCAGCTTTTCTCCCTCCATGAGCATATAAAAAAGAAAGGAAAAGTAGAAAAGCACACCCGCCGCAATACGCAGATTTCTTACATAAGCCTCTCTGTATCTTATTTCATTAAGCGTTCTTGCCCTTTTCGGGGCGGCTCTTTCGCTTTTTTCGGTTATCTTTTCGCCGATTACGGCGCCGATTTGCATAAAAATCAGCCCGACCGAGAGAAGAACAAGGGAAAAGCTGAGATGAACCCAGTCGGAATACCACCATTCGGTCCCCTTAAGCATACTTATAAGCGGTCTCGAAATAAGAAACACGGCATAGGTAAAGTTGAAAACCAAAAATATTATGCGGCTGCGCGGTTTTTCAAAACCGTAGATCATGTTATTTATCCAAAGAAAAACCACCGCGGTCAAAATCGTGTTATATGACCCTATCAAAAGGCCGAGCGGCCACATGGCAAAGGCCGCGAAAACAAGCAGATACCTTGTCAGTTTTGTCACCGTTCAACCTCCTTTTTTTCGGTCATTTCGTCAATCAGCCGTCTCCAGCGCCCCAAAATTTCGGGCTTTGAGAACTTTTCGGTCATGCGGCCGGCATTATCGGAGAATTTCTTCATAAGATCGCCGTCATTTGCAAGGAGAGAAAGCTTTTCGGCCATTTTATCGGTGTCATAGGGCTCTATGAGAAATCCGTTTATTCCGTCCTCTACCATTTCGCAAGGGCCGGTGTCGATGTTAAAGCTTACAATGGGCAGGCGGTTGGCCTTGGCCTCAAGAAGCACGAGAGGAAGCCCCTCACGGTATGACGGCAGCACAAAAATCGAATAGTTTCGGTAAAGCGACAGCACATTCGGGTTGTTTCCCATGAGCTTCAGCTGTCCGTCAAGACCCTCCTTTTCGACAAGAGCCTTTATGTCGTCGAAGGTCTCGCCCGTTCCGTACACGTGCCATTGCCAGTCCGGGTGGGCGGACAAAAATTTCTTTGCCGCCTTGACCATAAGGTCATATCCCTTTTCCTCGCCGAATCGCCCCACGCAAAGCACCTTTTTAGCATAAAGGTTGCAGGGAGCGGCATTTTCGGTCACCCGGTCGTCAATCCAGTTGTGAATTGTCAGCACTCTTTTGGGCGAGATGTGAAAATATTTGATATAGTCGTTTCTCGTCTTGTCGGTGAGCACGACGGTTTTGTCGGCAAAAAGCGAGGTGAGAAAACGTATAATCGTAATGGCGCGCTCGTTTATCTGATTTATAAGAGCGCCGTGGTCGCAGTATATAAATTTGGTGCGATTGAAAATCATGGAGGGAATGGCCACATAGCCAGGGTAATTTCCTATAAGCAGCACGGCGTCAATGGAGTTTTCCTTTAAAAACCTTCTCAGCGGCTTTCTTATTTCCCACATTATCGAACGCAGGCGGGTGTTTTCGGCATCGAGACAAAAGACCTTTTTTGCGGCCGACAAATCATAAGCAAGTTCGCTGTTTTTTTGGAAAACCGTTACAAAATAAACGTCGTATATGTCCCCGAAAGCCCTTGTAAGCGAGGCTGCAACGGCCTCGGCGCCGCCGGTGACCGTCATGTCCCAATCGAGCAGGGCAATTCGCTTTTTTTTCTTCATTTGCATCACTGTATCTTATATATTTTTTGCTTTGTAAGCAGAATTTTTTTATAAAGCGGAACGCTGAATTTAAGCGCAACGGCGGCGATTTTTCTCATTTTTCCGAAGCCCGGATCCCTTATAATATCAAGGGTGTGGCTTTTAAGATACTTAACCGTCGTTTTATATTCGGGAATGGATTTGCAGTCGTCCCTCATCAGCATTTTGTCGAGCACGTTGAAATAGGCGTTGCGGTAGCGAAACTCTGCAAAGGGCAGCGCCTCGGGACAAAGCTCCCTCACCTGCCGAACGCATATGTCATAGGCCTCGATAACATCGAGATCGTCCTTGCGGAAGGGCTTGGTGGTGATACTGTCGGCACGGCGGAAATAATAATACATCGGCCTTGAGGTGACGGCGGTTTTTTCCACCCTTTTAAGTATCTGCGGGGTGAAAAATCCGTCCTCGTAAAGCTTGCCGACGGGAAATCTGACCTCTCCCACCGTCTGCCTTTTATAAAGCTTGTTGCAGGCCGACGGCAGCCCGTCTCCCCGCAGCATATATTTATAGCTTTCGGTTTTATTAAGGGTGAATTCCCTTATTTCCCGAACCTGAGTTACCTCCTTGCCCTCAAACACATCCATCGCCGAGCAAACCGCAAGATCGGCGTCGTTTTCGGTGATGAGACGGTGAAGGGCTTCAAGCATTTGCTCATGGATATAATCGTCGGAATCCACAAACATGAGATACTCGCCGAGAGCCTTTTCTATGCCGAAATTTCTCGCGTCGGAAAGGCCGCCGTTGCGTTTGTGAAAAGCCTTTATGCGGCTGTCGCCTTTTGCATATTCGTCGCACATTTCGCCGCAGCGGTCGGGAGAGCCGTCGTCAACAAGCAGCAGCTCAAAATCCGAAAAGCTTTGCGAAAGAATCGATTTTACGCATCGATCAAGATACTTTTCCACATTATAGACCGGCACAATAACGCTTATCATCGGTTTTCCTCCCGCAGAATTTCAAGGGTTCTTTCAAGACCCTCGGCAACGGAAAATCTCGCCTTAAATCCGAGAGCATTGATTTTCGACGGGTCGAGAAGCGCCTTTGTGGCCTTGGAATATCCCTTTCTTTCCTGTTCGTCGGGAAGCTCGAAAACAACCTTTTTGCCTGCGTTTTCGGCAAGTATGGCCGCAAGGTCCTTAAGCCTTATGTCGGAACGGGGGTCGGCGATGTTATAGCTGCCTCCCTTTTCGCCCTTAAGCAAAAGCAGCAGCAGCCCGAACACAACATCGGCGGCATAGCAATAGGAAAAAAGCTGAGTTCCCTCGCTTTTAAGCACAATATCCTCATAGGCCGCAGCCTTTTTGATAAACTGGGCAAGAGCCTTGCTGTCGGTTTTGAGCATACTCGGTCCATATACACGGCAAATGCGGGGAATTACAATGTCCATACCGTATTTTTCGATATACGCCTGGCAAAGAGCCTCGCCGGCACGCTTGCCCTCGGGATAACCCGCACGCAGGGTGTTGCAGTCTATATAGCCGAGATAGTCTTCGGAGAATTTGTCGGTGTCTCCCCTGTTTTCGCCGTATATTTCGACGCTCGACAAAAATACCGAACGCTTTGCGCCGCAGAGCACCGCATAATCAAGAGCGTTTTTGGTTCCCACAACGCCTGTAAGTACCGTGCCTATAGGGTCGGCGGCATAGTCTCTCGGGTGGGTGTTGCTGGCGCAATGGAACATATAATCGAATTTCTCGTGAAATTCAAGGGGCTTGTTTATATCGCCCTCTATAAACTTAAAATTTTTCGAATCGGAATATTTTTCAAATCTCTTTTTTGCCCGCTCGGCGTTTCTCGCAAGGGCAAGAATTTTTATGTCCGAACCTAATTTTTCGTTTCGGTACATAAGCGCGTCGCAAAGCACGCTCCCTATCATGCCGGTAGCTCCGGTCACAAAAACCGTAGCGCCGTCGAGGCGCTCGAGCCCCTCAAGAGTATTTATATATTCAAGATCGTCAATATAATTTTTGTTTTCGGTAAGCATTTTATCCCTACTTTTTCATTTTGAGCATGGCCTTAAAGACCTCGAGGTCGTCGGGAGAGGTCAGTTTAAGGTTTTTGTCGCTTCCTGCGGCGAAATGAAGGGTCTCTCCCAAATCAACCATCATGGTGTTGGTGTAGGACGAGCCGTATATTCCGATTTCCTTTTCAAAGGCCTCGCGGTATCTCGCAAGAAGATTTCCGAATTTATATGCCTGGGGCGTAGAAACGCGGCGAAGGGTCTCTCGCGGAATGTACTGAGTTGTGGTCTCGCCGTTGTCGGTGACGAAAATCTGCTCGTTATAAGGCAGAGAGGTTACGGCGTTTCCGTATTTTTGACAGGTGACGATTACGTCGGAAAGCACCTCTTCGTCGACCATCGGGCGAATTCCGTCGTGGATTATGACAATGTCGTCGTCCTTGCAGATTCCCTCAAGGCTTTCGACGCCGTTTCTTATGGACTCCTGTCCCGTGGCGCCGCCCTTTACGATGCTTTTAAGCTTGGTGATTCCGTTTTTCTCGGCATAGGATTTAAGGGTGTCCTGCCAGCCGTCTATGCACACGCAGACGATATTGTCCACAAGCGGATGCTTTTCAAAGACCTCAAGTGTATAGATTATGACCGGCTTTCCGTCAAGCAGTATAAACTGTTTGGGAATGTCCTGTCCCATGCGGACTCCCCGTCCGCCGGCAATTATAACAGCGGTAATCATTTTTTATCTTCCTTTCCGGTGAGATAATATTTTCCTTTATAAATTTTATAGCTGTGCTCGCAGTCGAGCTTGACAACATCGTGATGAGCCACCTGCTTTTCCTTGGGCGGCAGCTTCATATAATCCCCGAAGGCGATTTTCAAATAATCGTCATAGCCGACGGGGATGGGCATTTTCTCACCCTCAAAATCCACAAATATTGCCTTTTCAAAAGCCGATTTTGGATATTTCTTTTTCATATATCCCGGCCCCGAGCAAAGCTCGGTTATGTTGCCGCAATCGGCGATTTTATATTTGGTCATTTTGCGCTCGGCGCGCTTCCAAATCTTATATCTGATTTTTTTGCCTCTGAAAATGCCGAGCAGAACCCTCGAGCCGAAAGCCATAAGGCCGCCGTGCTTTTCGGGAACGGTCTGAGCGCAGAAAAGCGAATAAACAAGGGCATGAAAGACCTGCCATTTTCGGGAGAGCGCCGAGTCGGGGTAGCCGTCGAGAGGCAGTATGTCAAGCACCACGCCGTGAACCATGTCAATATCCTGCTGATAGGGCTTTATAAGGGTGGTTTCGCTGTCTCTTATTGTTATGAAAATATTGCGGTCGACGGTATTTTCATCGGGTCTTGAAATTTTATACCGCTCCTGAGTGCCGTTGTCCCAAAGCTTATAAAGCTTTTCATAGTCGTCTCTCGGCATGAAAAAATCAAGGTCGTCGTCCCACGGAATGAAGCCCTTGTGACGCACCGCACCGATACATCCCCCGCCGCAAAAATAGCAGAGAAGGCCGTGTTCGTTGCAGAAATCCACAAAATGCTTTGCCATGTCAAGATTGATTTTATGGAGAGAAGCAAGCTCCTCTTTTGTATATTCCGGCATATTACAGCCGTCCTTTCAATGGTATTTTATCCGAATGATTATATCATAACCCACCGCAAAATACAACTTATATTTAAAGATTGTAACCTTTGGCGGCCGTGAGAATAAATAACAGTTGAAAAAACCGTCTCTCGGTGGTATTATGACATCGATAAAAGTAAAGGAGTTTTTCCATGTTTACCGTTTCTCTTTGCGTTGTGGCATACAACGAACAGGAACTCATAGGAAATCTTTTGGACGATTTCCTTGGCCAAACATATCCCAAAAATCTGACCGAAATCGTGCTGGTGGACAGCATGTCGACAGACCGCACTCCCGAAATTTTCGCGGAATTCAAAAAGAAACACGTCGGCGAATATAAAAGAATAATAATCGCCGAAAACCAAAGAAAGAAGCAGGCGACGGGATGGAACACAGCCATAAGGCTCTCCTCGGGCGACATAATCATGAGAATTGACGCCCATGCCGAAATTCCGCCGGATTTTGCCGAAAACAACGTAAAGCACCACGAAGAGGGCGAAATGGTCACGGGAGGCGCACGTCCCAACATAATCGACGGCTCCACCCCGTGGAAACAGACCCTTCTCATGGCCGAAAGCTCGGTGTTCGGCTCAAGCGCCGCCGATTTTCGAAGAAACGGCCAAAAACGGTATGTAAAATCTCTTTTCCACGGAGCGTACCGCCGAGAGGTTTTTGAAAAAGCCGGTCTTTTCAACGAGACCCTCGGACGCACCGAGGACAACGAAATGCACTATCGGATCCGTCAGGCGGGGTATAAAATCTGCCTTTGTCCCGACATTATTTCCTATCAACACACGAGAAGCAGCCTGCCCAAGATGCTCAAGCAGAAATATTCCAACGGATACTGGGTGGGGCGAACCGAAAAAATCTGTCCCGGCTGTCTTTCCCTTTACCACCTTGTTCCCTTTGTATTTTTTGTGGGAATAATCGCCGCGGTTTTGCTCGGCCTTGTTTCGTGGGTTTTTCCCGCCCTTTTCTTCGGCTGTTATTTTGCCGCCGCCATAGTTATGACGGTTTCGGCGATAAAATCGGAAAAGAAATTCCATGTTTTTTATCTGACTCTTCCCGTTCTTTTCTTTTTGCTTCATCTTTTTTACGGTGTGGGCACCGCAGTCGGATTTATAAGTCTTTTGACAAAGCCCGTCAAAAAAAAGAAATAAAAAAGTCCCTCTCGGGACTTTTTTTATTTACATCGAAAGCTCGTTATAGGTCTTGCCGTCAAACGAGCGCCACAAAAATACGTTGTTTTCAAAAATCATGTAGCCGTGCTCGCTGTTTTCCTTCGGAATCGACACCGAGCCGGGATTGAGATAAAGATTGCCGTCGCCGAAGGGCTGCCATGCGGGAATGTGGGTGTGTCCGTGAAGCAATATGTCCCCTTTGCGCAAGGGCGGCGGGCTGCTCATGTTGAAATTATGGCCGTGGGTCGCATAAATCAGGCGTTTTTCGGCGGGGATTATGCAGTAATCTGCTAAAATCGGAAAATCCAACACCATTTGGTCGACCTCGGTGTCGCAATTTCCGCGAACGCAGAAAACACGGTCTTTTATGCCGTTGAGCATTGATATTACCGCTTTCGGCGCATAATCCTTCGGAAGGTCGTTTCTCGGACCGTGATAGAGAATGTCTCCGAGCAGCAGCAGCCTGTCGGCGCCTTCCCGCTCAAATGCCTCAAGCATTTGTTTGCAATAGTATTCCGAACCGTGAATATCAGAGGCAATCATCAGTTTCATAACGCTTTTTCTCCTTTTTTTCGTTTTAAAAGACACACACACTCAATGTGCTCGGTGTGGGGGAACATATCCACGGGGCAAAGCTTATCGACGGCATAGTCCTCCGTGAGAAATGCAAGATCCCGAGCCATTGTTTCGGGGTTGCAGGAAATATATACGATTTTTTCGGGAGCGGTTTTTAGCAGAGATTTTAAAAATTTTATGCTGCTTCCCGCCCTCGGAGGGTCCATAAAAACCACATCGGGTCTCTGCCCGTTTTGCGCCGCATTTTCCATAAAAAGACCTGCATCGGCGGCATAAAATTCCGCATTGGTTATACCGTTGAGCTCGGCGTTGCGCTTTGCGTCGCTGACCGCCGTTTTGTTAAGCTCGACTCCGACGACCCTTTTCGCATGAGAGGCGGCGCAAAGGCCGATGGTTCCTATTCCGCAATAGGCGTCAAACACGGTTTCCTCCCCCGAAAGGTCGGCATAGCCTATCGCCTTGTTGTAAAGAACCTTGGTCTGAACGGGATTTACCTGATAAAAGGATTTGGGGGAAATTCTGAATTTAAGGCCGCACAGCACGTCCTCGATATAGCCCTTGCCGAAAAGAATTTTCTGCCGTTCACCCAGCACAAGGCTTGTAAAACCGCCGTTTATGTTCTGTACGACGGTGGTTATGTCCGGGTGGCGGCGCAAAAGCTCGTTTACAAAGCTGTTTGCCGACCTGAGTTCCTCCCTTGCGGTCACAAGAACCACCATTATCTCGCCCGTTTCAAAGCCCCTTCGCACAAGCACATGGCGGAGCTGCCCCGTTTCGCTCTTTTCGTCATAGGCCTTTATTTTAAAATTTGGACACATTTTGCGGATGTCGGCGATTATTTCATCGGCCTTTTTATCCTCAAGAAGACAGCCGTCCGCAGACACGATTTTATGGGAACTTGACTGATAAACCCCGGAAATTATTCTTCCCCTCGACACTCCGAAGGCGGCCTGAACCTTGTTTCGGTAATGATAAGGATTTTTCATACCGACGATTTTTTCAGGCTTTTTATATCTCGACAGCAGCCTTTTGACCTTGCTCTGCTTTATAAGCAGCTGACGGTTATAGGGCAAATCAAGCAGCTGACAGCTTCCGCACCTTTTAAAGGCTGAACAGGTTTTTTCATCCATTTTTTACGCCCTCCTTTGCCTTTAAAACATTATAAACCGCCACCGAGCCGATTACAACCGCTCCTCCGAAAAGGGACAGCCACCCCACCGTTTCGTGATAAAAAATCGCCACAAGCACGGGATTTAAAATGGGCTCGACGGTGGATGTCAGCGATGCGGTTATTGGCGAGACCGAGCGAAGTCCTATCGAAAGGAACACATAGGAAAGCCCCATCTGAACAATTCCGAGCACAGCCACCGCCCAAATGTCGGTGGAGGTAAAGGAGCTCTCGGTAAACAAAAACGGGACCCCGATCGCAACGCTCATAAGCTGTCCGAAAAAGGCCGAGCTTTCGAAATCGGAATTGGGAATGGCCTTTTGCATTAATATGACCGCATAGGTCGCTCCCGAAATTATGGCAAGTATGTTTCCCGCCATGCCCTTTGCCGTCAGCCCGTCGAAGAAAAAGCAAATTATGCCGACAAAAACCGTTATGCAGGTGACGACCTCGGCCTTTTGCGGTTTCTTTTTGAGAAAGACCACCGAAAAAATTATTATAAAAATCGGCATGGTGAACTGAAGCACGATGGCGTTGGCGGCCGAGGTTATTTTTGTGGCGCAGACGTAGGTCAGATTCATGACAACATTGCACAGCGCCGCAAAAATCACGGTTTTGTTCACCCTGATTTTGTGACCCGTCGCTTTCATAAATGCAAACATAACCGCGGCGGCAAAAATGCTGCGCACTCCGTTTATGGTGACGGGAGACCAGTCGATGATTTTGATAAGTATTCCGGCAAGACTGAAGGTCACCGCCGAAAGCAGCACAAAAAAGGTGCCCGACCTTGAATTATTTTTCATTTTCAAAAAGACCTACCGTTTCCACATGAGCCGTCCGAGGGAAGAGATCCACGGGTATCGCTCTTTTAAGACGAAATCCGAGTTCGCAAAGCACCGCCGCGTCCCTTGCAAAGGTGGCGGGGTCACAGGAAACATAGACGATTTTTCTCGGATTCATATCATTTGCCGCAATTTCCAACACCTCTCGGTCGCAGCCCTTTCGCGGCGGATCGACGAAAACGACGTCGGGACGGACTTTACGCTTTGCAAGAGCCTTTGCGCCGAAGGAGGCGTCTCCGCATATAAACTCTGCGTTTGCAATGCCGTTTATTTTTGCGTTCAGTTTGGCGTTTTCCACCGCCTCGGGAACAATTTCCACACCGAAAAGGCGGGAGATTTTTTTGTTTTTCGCGGCAATGAGACCTATAGCCCCGGCGCCGCAGTAAAGATCGACGGCGGTGTCGGTTTCGCCAAGATCGGCAAGCTCGATTGCCTTTTCAAAAAGACGGCGTGCCTGAAAAGAATTGACCTGATAAAACGAAAGGGGCGAAAGCACGAATTTCACTCCGCAAAGGGTGTCGGTTATGGTATCGGAACCGTAAACCGTCTTACATTCGTTCCCCATTATGACATTGTTTCTGTTGCGATTTATGTTAACCGTAAAGCTGACAACTTCGGGAACCTTTTCGACGATTTTTTCGGCAAGCTCACGCTGATTTTTAAGACTCTGTCCGTTTATGACGGCGCAGACCGCAATCTGACCGCTTTCGCTGCCCTTACGAATATAAAGATGGCGGCAAAGTCCCTTCCCCGTGCTTTCGTCATACACCGAAATTCCGTATTTTTTCAGGTGATTTATAAAAATTTCGGTGATTTTTGAAAACTCGGCAGGCTCGAGACCGCAGTTGCCGATTTTGACAATTCGGTGGCTTTTTTTTGCATAAAATCCCGCAAAAGGCTCTCCCTTTTCGTCAATTCCGATGGGCAGCTGAGCCTTGTTTCTGTAGCCGTCCGTTTTGTCGGCGGCTATAATCTCATCAGGTATTATGTCAAGCTTTGCGATACGGCTTATGCAGTCTCTCACCCGCTCATATTTTATACGGCATTCCTCGTCGTAGGAAATGTGGCGAAAGACGCAGCCCCCGCATTTTCCGAATGCCTCGCAGTCGGGCTCGACCCTGCATTTCGACGGCTTTAAAACCGAAACGGCCTTTGCGATACAGTAATTTTTACAGACCTTTATTATCCGCAGAATTATCTCGTCCCCCACCGCGGTTTTGGGCACAAAGACGGTCATGCCGTCGATTTTTGCGATGCCGTTTCCGTCGGAGGATACGGCCGTTATGACCGCGCGGGTCTCGGTATTTTTCTTAAACTCCATATTTTTTACCTGCATTTTTCTTAAGTACAGGTAATATTATGCCACAAACGGCCTTCAAGTCAAGGGTTAATGTTTAAAATACCCAAACTGAATTTTTATTCGGTGGAAATGCAAGTTTTCTTGCCCCCTTTTATTGACAATATATATTGTATATGATATAATTTAAGCCAAATTTTATGGATGAATTTCAAGGAGTGCATACAATGTCTAAATACACAAAAGAGGATGTTATCCGCATTGCCAAAGAGCAGGAAGTAAACTTTATCCGCCTTCAGTTTACCGACATTTTCGGTTCGCTGAAAAACGTCGCCATAACCTTAAGTCAGCTTGAAAAAGCCCTTGACAACAAGTGTATGTTCGACGGCTCCTCCATCGAGGGTTTTGCGCGTATTGAGGAATCGGATATGTACCTCGTTCCCGACATCGACTCCTTTGTGGTTTTCCCCTGGAGACTTAAGCAGGGCAAGACCGCCCGTCTTATATGCGACGTCTACGGCGCCGACATGAAGCCCTTTGCCGGTAATCCCCGCTACATACTCGAAAAGGTCATCAAAGAGGCCAACGACATGGGTTATGAATTCGACGTGGGACCCGAGTGCGAATTCTTCCTTTTCAAGCTTGACGAGCAGGGCCGCCCCACCACAAAAACCGACGACACCTGCGGATATTTCGACCAGAGCCCCGTCGACCTCGGTGAACAGTGCCGCAGAGACATTTGCCTGACCCTTGAGGAAATGGGATTCGAAATCGAAGCCTCCCACCATGAGGTTGCGGGAGGGCAGCATGAAATCGACTTTAAATATGACGAGGCGCTGCGTACCGCCGACAACATCACCACCTTCAAGCTTGCGGTAAAGACCACCGCCGCCGCCCACGACCTTTACGCCACCTTTATGCCAAAGCCCCTTTTCGGCCGTGCGGGTTCCGGTATGCACGTCAATATGTCGCTCCGCGGCAAGGACGGCAAAAACGCCTTCTTTGACGAAAACGACCCCCTGCAGCTGAGCAAGGCCGCATACAGCTTTATCGCCGGAATCATGGAGCACGTTAAGGGTATGGCCGCCGTTACCAACCCCCTTGTAAATTCCTACAAACGCCTTGTGCCGGGATATGAGGCTCCCGTTCACATAGCCTGGTCGGCGCAGAACCGCAGCCCCCTCATCCGTATTCCCACAAGCCGCGGCGCCGGAACAAGAATCGAGCTCCGTTGTCCCGATCCGTCGGCAAACCCCTACCTCACCCTGGCTCTCTGCCTTGCGGCGGGTCTTGACGGACTCAAGAGAAATCTCACCCCCGTCGCCCCCGTCAACTCCAACGTCTACGATCTCGGTCACGACGAGCGCAAGGAACTCGGAATAGACAAAATGCCCGCAAGCCTTAACGAGGCTCTTAAGGAAATGCAGAAGGACAGCCTTGTTATGGAAACCCTCGGCAGCCACATTGCCGAAAAATATATCGAACACAAGAAGAACGAGTGGAGAGAATACTGCACCCGCGTTTCTTCTTGGGAAGTGGAAAAATATCTTAACCAGTATTGATAGGAGTGAAAACCTTGTCTCTTATAATTCCCGAAAACTATAAATCCCTGCTGTCCCTTCGCGACACGCAGGTGGCCATAAAACAGGTCAAGGACTTTTTCCAGTGCGAGCTGGCCAAGACCCTTAATCTGACCCGCGTGTCAGCTCCTCTTTTCGTCAGAAAGGATTCCGGTCTCAACGACAACCTCAACGGCGTCGAGCGTCCGGTCGCCTTTGACGTCAAATCCACGGGAGAGGTCATGGAAATCGTCCATTCTCTCGCGAAATGGAAGCGTTGGGCTCTCGGAAAATACGGCTATGAGCCGGGCGAAGGACTTTACGCCGACATGAACGCCATACGCCGCGACGAGGACACCGACAACCTACATTCCCTTTATGTCGACCAATGGGACTGGGAAAAGGTCATTGAACACGAAAACCGCACCAAGGAAGCCCTCGAGGACACCGTGAAAAGCATCTACGAGGTGCTTAAGGCCACCGAAATTTATCTTTTCGGTCTCTATCCCGAGATTTCTCCCGTGCTTCCCGACGAAATTCATTTTGTCACCACCCAAGAGCTTGAGGACGCATATCCCGAGCTTTCCCCAAAAGAACGCGAAAACGCCGTCTGCAAAAAATACGGCGCCGTTTTCCTCGGGGAAATCGGCGGAAAGCTTAAGTCGGGCGACATTCACGACGGCCGCGCTCCCGACTATGACGACTGGACCCTCAACGGAGACATTCTCGTTTGGTATGAAACTCTCGGGATCGCCTTCGAGCTTTCGTCGATGGGAATTCGCGTGGACGAAAAATCTCTGCTGTCCCAGCTTGAGGAGCGTGGGTGCAGCGACCGTGCAGACCTCCCCTTCCAAAAGGATTTGCTTGAAGGAAAGCTCCCCTATACGGTGGGCGGCGGCATCGGTCAGTCGAGACTTTGCATGTTCTTCCTCAAAAAGGCCCATATCGGCGAGGTTCAGGTTTCGGCCTGGCCTAAGGAAATGGTGGAAGAATGTGCGAAGAACGGCATAAATCTTCTGTAAAGTGTAAGGAAGGATAGCTATGGAATTCACAAAAATGCAGGGGCTGGGCAACGACTATGTCTATGTCAACTGCCTTGACGGTATGCCGGAAAACCCTTCCGAGCTTGCAAAGAAAATTTCCGACCGTCATTTCGGCGTCGGCTCGGACGGACTGATTCTCATTTGCCCCTCCGACATTGCCGACTTTCAAATGGTCATGTATAACGCCGACGGTTCGATTTCGGAAATGTGCGGCAACGGCATTCGCTGCGTGGGCAAATATGTCCGCGACAAGGGGCTTACCGACAAGGACGAAATTTCGGTGGAAACCGGCGCCGGCATAAAATATCTTAAATTTTTCCGTGAGAACGGCGAAACAAAGCTTATAACCGTCGACATGGGCGCTCCGGTTTTAAACGGTCTTGACATTCCCACCGTTTTCGACAAAAACCCCGTGGTTGCTCAGGACATCGAGGTTGACGGCGTTACATATAAGACGACCTGCGTTTCCATGGGAAATCCCCACAGCGTGGTTTTTCTCGATAAAGACGTCGACCTTTCAAAATTCGACATCGACGGCATCGGCTCAAAATTCGAGTGCCACCCGGCGTTCCCGAGAAGAGTCAACGCCGAATTTGCAAAGGTCATAGAGCCCGGTCTCATTGAAATGAGGGTATACGAGCGCGGTACGGGCGAAACGCTTGCCTGCGGAACCGGCACCTGCGCCACCCATGTTGCGGCGCGGCTCAACGGGCTGACCGGCGACCGTTCGGTGGTTCGTCTGCTGGGCGGAGAGCTTATTATCGAATGGAACGGACAGGGACCCGTCATGATGACCGGCCCCGCAGAATTTGTTTTTGAAGGTGAATACCAATGGCAAAAGTAAACGAAAACTTCTTAAAGCTTCGCGGCGGTTATCTTTTTTCGGAAATTGCCCGCCGTGTCAACGAATTTAAAAAGGCAAATCCCGACCGTGAAGTGCTCCGTCTCGGCATCGGAGACGTAACCCTTCCCCTTGTTCCCGCCGTTGTCGAGGCAATGGAAAAGGCCTCGGCCGAAATGGGCAAGGCTGAGACCTTCCGCGGCTACGGCCCAGAATTCGGTTATGATTTCCTCAGAGAGACCATTGCCGAAAATGATTTCAAGTCAAGAGGCATCGACATCTCGGCCGACGAAATATTCATTAGCGACGGCGCAAAGAGCGACTGCGGCAACATCGGCGACATTTTCGGCGTCGACAACATTGTGGCGGTGGGCGACCCGGTATATCCCGTTTATGTCGACACCAACGTCATGGGCGGCCGTTCTGGTGAGCCTACCGACGACGGAAGATTTTCGAAAATCGTTTATCTTCCATGCACCGAGGAAAACGGCTTCACTCCCTGCCCTCCCGACACTCACACCGACATAATTTATCTCTGCTCCCCCAACAATCCCACCGGCTCGGTGGCCACAAAAGAGCAGCTTAAGGCATGGGTCGACTATGCAAGAAAAGAAAACGCGATCATTCTTTTCGACGCGGCCTATGAAGCCTTTATAACCGACGACTCGATTCCCCACAGCATTTTCGAAATCGAAGGTGCGAAAGAGTGTGCCATCGAATTCCGCAGCTTTTCCAAGACCGCCGGCTTTACCGGCACGAGATGCGGCTTTACCGTGGTTCCGAAGGAAGTTTGCGGAACCGATTCTAAGGGCGAAAAGGTCTCCCTTCAGACCCTTTGGGGACGCAGACAGGGCACCAAATTCAACGGCGTACCCTATGTTATCCAGCGCGCCGCCGAGGCCGTCTATTCCGAAGAGGGCAAAAAACAGGTGAAGGCAAACATCGAGTATTATCTCGGCAACGCCGCCCTCATCAAAAAGGGACTGACCGCCGCGGGATTTACCGCTTTCGGCGGAGAAAACTCGCCCTATGTCTGGGTAAAAACTCCCGAGGGCATGGGCAGCTGGAAATTCTTCGACTATCTCCTTGAAACCTATGCCATTGTCACCACACCCGGTGAAGGCTTCGGACGGTGCGGAGAAGGATATATCCGTTTTTCGGCTCTCGGTTCAAGAGAGGTTGCCGAAAAGGCTGTCGAGCTTTTAAGCAAATAAGGAGACAAAATGAGACATCAGGAAACTATATGCGTACAGGGAAACTATGCTCCCGGCACAGGCGAACCCCGCGTGCTCCCCATTTATCAGTCCACCACCTTTGCCTATGACACCTGCGAGGATATGGGAAAGGCCTTTAATCTCGAGCTTAACACACACCTTTACACCAGAATATCCAATCCCACCCTTTCGGCCGTCGCCGACAAGATAAACGCTCTTGAGGGCGGCGTGGGCGCAGTTCTGACCTCTTCCGGTCAGACGGCAAACATGATTGCGGTGCTCAACATCTGCCACAGCGGAGAAAACATTCTCGCCTCGGGCGAAATCTACGGCGGAACGGTCAACCTGTTTTCCAAAACCCTTAAAGAAATGGGTATCGAGACAAGGTATTTCGACATTCAAAGCTCGGATGAGGAAATCGAAAAACTCATCGACGGCAAAACCCGTCTTATTTTCGGTGAAACGCTGTCTAACCCCTCTCTTGCGGTTTTTGACATCGAGCGTTTTGCCGCTCTCGCCCACAGAAACGGCCTTCCCCTTATAATCGACAACACCTTCCCCACCCCCATTAACTGCCGTCCCTTTGAATTCGGCGCCGACATTGTCACCCATTCCACCACAAAATATATGGACGGCCACGCCTGCTCGACGGGCGGAGCCATTGTCGATTCGGGAAATTTCGACTGGACAAAATATCCCGAAAAATTTTCCGGGCTGACCGCTCCCGACGAATCCTATCACGGTCTTGTATACACCGAGGCCTTCGGAAAGGCGGCATACATCACCAAGGCCACCACCCACCTTATGCGCGACACGGGAGCTCAGGCCTCCCCCATAAACGCCTTCATTTTAAATCTCGGCCTCGAATCCCTTCATCTTCGGGTCGAAAGGCATTGCCGGAACGCGCAGAAGATTGCCGAATATCTCGCAAAAAATCCCAAAATCGGTTCAATAAATTACCCTTCGCTTGAAGGCAGCAAATATTATGACCTGTGCAAAAAATATCTCAAAAACGGCTCAAGCGGAGTTATTTCTTTCTGTGTTAAGGGCGGCAGAGACGCCTCCGTTAAATTTCTCGACAATTTGAAGCTTGCAAGAATAGTCACCCATGTGGCCGACGCGCGCACATGCGTACTTCATCCCGCAAGCACCACCCACCGCCAACTGACCGACGAGCAGCTTACCGCCTGCGGTATAACACCCGACCTTGTCAGGCTTTCGGTGGGAATCGAAAACGTCGACGATATTATCGAGGACATCGAAAACGCTCTTAATGCGTAAGCTGAAAACGGCTTATAATTTTGAGAAAAGAAGGAAAGAAAAATGAACAACACCAAGGTTAAAAAGCTGGTCTTTGCCGCTCTGTTTGCGGCTCTCGCCTGCGCCGCCACATTCATTCACATTCCCGTGCCGTCCATGACAAACGGCTATGTGAATCTCGGCGACTGCTTCGTTCTCCTTGCGGGTTTCTGTCTCGGCCCCGTCTACGGCGGTCTTGCGGGTGGAATCGGCTCGGCGCTGACCGACCTTCTCGGCGGTTATTTCCACTATGTTCCCGCAACGCTTATAATCAAATTTTTAATGGCACTTGCCGCAGCTCTCATTGCAAAGGCGCTTAAAAAACGTGTGTCATCCCCCGTTTCCTACACCGTTGCGGCCGTTGTCGGAGAGCTTATCATGATAGGCGGATATTTCCTCTATGAGCTGTGCCTTTACGGTGCTGCGGCCGTGGGAAGCATTCCCGGAAACGCCGTTCAAGCCGTAGCCGGACTTGTTTCTTCGGTTATTATCGTGCTTATTCTTGACAAAAGCAAAGCCACAAAACAGCTTTTCGACGGACTGAAGGGTGAATAAAATGTATGAAGATTTAAAAGAACAGGCAAAAAAAGCCGCCGAACAGGTGCTTGAAATGTCGGGTCTTAAAGAGGGGCAAATCGTCGTTATCGGATGCTCCACAAGCGAAATTGTGGGCGAGCGCATGGGAACCCACTCGGTGCCTGAGGTTGCAACGGCGGTTTTCGACGAAATCTACAAGGTTTTTTCAAGAAAAGGCGTTTATGTGGCGGCTCAATGCTGCGAGCATCTCAACCGTGCGATAATCACCGAAAGAGAAGCCGCAAAAGGCCTTGACATTGTTAACGTTATTCCTCAGCCCAAGGCCGGAGGCTCCTTTGCCACCGCAGCCTACAATGCCTTTAAAGACCCTGTTGCTCTTGAAGAAATCCGTGCCGACGCAGGTCTTGACATCGGAGGAACGCTTATCGGTATGCACCTTAAAAAGGTCGCCGTTCCTCTAAAGCTGACGGTGAGAAAAATCGGCGAGGCAAACCTCACCGCCGCGCGGGTCAGACCGAAATTCATCGGCGGCTGCCGAGCGGTCTACGACGAGAATATGTTATAAAAAGCAAAAGATGCCCTTGAAACTTAAATTCGAGTCTTCAAAGGCATCTTTTTTATTTTTGCATTTATTTCATCATACAATGAACGTTGTCCATAAAGTCGCCCACGGCCTTGACCGCCTTCGAGGCCTGCTTTTTAAAGGACTTTTTGTTTGTGCAATAGGCAATTCCGCCGGCAACGCTGCCCATAACGCCGAGCATTATTCCTGCGCCCATGCCCTTGGCAAATCCCATTTTTCCGAGCATTTTCTTTCCTCCTTTGTTTTTTTCAACAATATTATTTCCCGAAAATGATTTTTTAAGCAAAAAGTCCGATTGATTTTCAATCGGACTTTTTCAATGCTTTTTGATTTATTTGAGAACCGAAATGGCGTCGGAAATGGTCTTTTCCATAGCCTCACGGCCGTATCTGTCGACCTTGGCCTTGTTGATTTCACCGTGGGTCAGACAGCCGGCACCGCCGATGCAGCCGCCGACGCAGGCCATACCTTCGATAAAGTTTGCGTCGAGCTTGCCCTTGCTCTTTTTGAGAAGAGCCATTCGGCAGGTCTCGATTCCGTCGCAGGAAACGGCTTTAAGCTCGAAATCTTGCTCACCGTGCTCCTTGAGTCCCTGTGCCACGGCGTCGGCAAGGCCTCCGCAGCGGGCGAAAATTCTTCCGAAATAGGAGGCGTTGTCAAGCACGCCCTCCTCAAGGGTGGTTATGTCGATGTCCTTGCTGTCGAAAAGCGCCTGAAGCTCCTCAAAGGTCATTGCCGCGTCAACATATGGCTTGACCTCGTCCTTTTGAACCTCGGCCTTCTTTGCGGTGCAGGGTCCGATAAAGACGATCTTGCAGGGCGCCTCATGCTCCTTAATATACTTGGAGATGGTGGCCATGGGAGACAAGTTATGAGAAACAAAGGGCTTAAGGTCGGGGAAGGATTTTTCGATATAGCTTACAAAGGCGGGGCAGCAGGAGCTTGTTAAGAACTGCTTTTCGGCAAGCTCTCTCGACTCGGCGTCGGCAACCATGTCGGCACCGAGAGCCGCCTCGACAACGGTGTGGAAGCCGAGTTCCTTAAGCCCGGTTATGACCTGCCCAAGCTTTGCATAGGTAAACTGACTTGAAATTGCGGGGGCAACCACGGCATATACCTTATACTTTTTGTTGTTATCGCTCTTTTTGATTATGTCGATAACGTCAAGAATATAGGACTTGTCGGTTATGGCTCCGAAGGGGCACTGATAAACGCAGGCGCCGCAGGATATGCACTTGTCGTTGTCAATGGAGGCCGCCTTGTTCTCGTTCATCTTAATGGCCTTAATTTTGCAGGCGTTTTCACAGGGACGGCGGCGGCTTATAATGGCGGTGTAGGGGCAGACCTTGGAACAGGCTCCGCACTCCTTACATTTTGACTTATCGATATGCGCCACATGATTGTGGTCAAAAGAAATGGCGCCGAAACGGCAAACATCCTCACATCTGTGGGCAAGACAGCCGCGGCAGGTGTTGGTGACCTCGTATCCGCCCATGGGGCATTCGTCGCAGGCGGTTTCGATAACCTCGATGACATTTCGGTTGTCTATGTCTCCGCCCATGGCAAGCTTGACTCGCTCGCTTAAAATGGCGCGTTCCTTATAAACGCAGCATCTCATGGTCGGGGTGTTTCCCGGCACGATGATTTTGGGAATGTCGAGCACCTTTTCAAGCAGCGTGTCATTCCACGCAAGCCGTGCGACCTCACGGAGCACCTTATATTTAAGATGCTGTACCTTTGTATCAAATTTTCTCATAAAATCCTCCCTCGCCGTCTCAAAAACGACTGTTAGAAATAACTTACCTTAATTCGCTTGCCCATTTTCTTAAGGCAATCCGAAAGCTCGGTCACCAAATTCATTTTAATGTTGAAATTTATGGGCAGATCGGGGTTCTGATGAGCGGGGTTGACCGCCCGACCAACAAAAAAGTTTATGTCGGTGGCTTCCTCAAAAAGCATTCGCGCAATGAGCGAGGCACCGTCCCGCTGAACGCTCCATTGACCGTATTTTTCGTTGTCTCCAAGAGCGTCCTCGGCATATTCGATGACCTTATTTATTGTTATGACACCTTCGGTGACAAGGTCAACGCCTTCAATTTCGGCAATTGGCGGAACGTCGCTGCGCTCGAAGCTCAGACTCGCTTTAAGCGGCTTTCCGAGATATTTTGCCGCAATCGAAGATGTGGTACCGCCGCATATAATGTGCTTGCCTTCCTTGGAGAAGAACAGAGACATCATGCGGTCGCAGTCGTCGCGGTTTCTCGGAGGGCCGAACAAAAGGTTCATGGGCTCTCTTTTTCTTATACGCACAACGCAGGCCGTGGCGTCGTCGCCGGGGTGATAGCCGTATTGCTTGTCGCATTCGTCCACAAGCATGGTGGAAAGAGTTTTTGCGGTGTATCCCACATGGGCTATGGTTTTCATAAATTCGGCAATGTCCTCCCTTTTCCAGCCGAAATTATAGGCAAGTCCTATTCCGGCATGGGGACAGCCGTCGCTCATGGCGATGAAAATGTCGTTTTCCTGAAGCTTTATGACCGATTTATATATCTTTTTCCCGTCGATGTTAAGCTCGCTTTTGGGATAATCGTAAATTTCGCAGTTCCTTATCCATATGACAAGAGGATTGTCATACTGTATAAGCTCGACGGTGGAATTGTCGATGATATGGATAATTGTGAAGGTGGAATAAGCCACTCCCCGCTCGGAGCAAATGGGAAGTGTGGCCGCAATGGTGGACACACATTCCTCGAGAGCAAGCCCCTCGGCCATCATAGTTGAGATTATTTTGGAGGTGAGCGTCGACAGAATACTCGCTTTTACCCCGCTCCCCAGCCCGTCGGCAAGGACGATAACGGTGGAGTTTTCGTTTTGCTCGATAATGTCCACATGATCGCCGCAAAGCTGTTCGCCCTCGTGATTTATGCTTTTCCAGCCTATATCCGCGCAAAGATTATTCATCGTTTATCGACTCCTTAAGCTTGGTTAAGGCAATCTTGGTTTCGGCGGCAGTCTCGCCCAGAAGAGAGGCAATGTCCTGAACAATGCGCATCTGTCTGTCCACAACGCGGTCGGCAATTTCCACCGTCTGGCGGCTTATGCTTTCCTTCTTTTCACGCTGAACCTCTTCTTCGGTCACGTCGCGCATGATACATACAAGAAGCCGATATTCCTTATCGTATACAATGGTTTCTTCCACATATTTTTCATATTCGGCAAGATAAACCCGCTTGTTGTGCAAATCCCTGCCCGAACTTAAAACCTTGACAAAATCCGCCGGGTCGAGCACGCGCACCACCTGATCCCCCATTATATCTGAGGCATAGCGAATGTTAAGAATTTTGAGAGCCGCCTTGTTTATCTGCTGAACCTCGAGCTTTTCGTTAAGCACAATGAGGCCGTTGGGAGTATTTCTCGTAATGGTGTCGGAGAAATTCTCGGCCTTGTCCTTAAGATAGGGCAGACACATGGAGATCTCGGCCTTGCCGTGATAAATCGCGACGGCCTTTTCGCGGCAGGTATTATATCCGCAGGAGCCGCAGTTAAGCTCGTCGGAGGGCTTGGTCTTTCCCATTTGAAGAAGAATTTCCCTTATCTCGTTTTCCGACGGAGGCAAAAGGCGCCGCTCGATAACGGTAAAATCCTTGCCGAGGGAGCGGCGGTCTGGCTGCTCGACCTCAAAATCCTCCTTGCCGGCAAACTTTGCCACCGACACGAAGTCCTTAACGGGCGAACGGTGGAATTTTTCCATGACCGGGCCGCCGACGCAGCTTCCCGCGCAGGCCGACATCTCAATAAAGCAATGATGAATTTTTCCGCTTTCGATGTCCTTTAAGGCGGCAATGCAGTTTTCGGTTCCGTCAATGGCCATATAGGTGTAATCGGGATTATCCTTGGTCATGGTCTTTAATATTCCGCCGGTGGTGGGGAAAAATCTCGCCCGGCTGTGCTCGTTTTGGTCGAGTTCCCTTTTAAACTCGATGTTTTCGGCCTTGAGCCACGCAGTCAGCTCGTCGAAGGTGAGCACCGCGTCCACAAAGCCCTCATAATACTGAGCCTCGTCCTTTTTTGCGACGCAGGGGCCGATAAAGACCGTTTTTGCGTCGGGATAACGCCTTTTTATGTCCTGGCAATGAGCCTGCATGGGCGAAATCACATCGGCGAGAAAATCAAGCTCCTCGGGGAAATATTTCTGAATGAGCAAGTTGACCGAATGACAGCAGGAGGAAATTATAACGTCCCTTGTTCCCTCGTCTATCATGCGCTCGTATTCGTTTTTGACAATGGTGGCCCCGACGGCGGTTTCCTCCACGTCGTAGAAACCGATTCGTTTAAGGGCGCTTTTCATGGCGCCTATTCCCACGCCCTCGTAATTTGCCACAAAGGAGGGTGCAAGACTGACAATGACCGGCTCGCCGCCTTGAAGAAGCACTCTGACCTTTTCGGTTTCGTCAACTATTTGCTTTGCGTCCTGAGGACATACTACAAAACATTGACCGCACAGAATACATTCGTTTCCGATTATATACGCCTGGTTTCCGGAAAATCTTATGGATTTCACGGGGCAATGGCGGATACATTTATAACAGTTTTTGCAGTTTGATTTTTTTAAGGTAAGGCAATCCATGTATTATTCCCCCGATAGCTTTTTTAACACGTTGTCATCAAAAAAACCGTCAAACTTTTCGGGCGTCAGACCGGTGAAAACCTCATCGTCGATTATGACCGTAACGCCCTCGCGGTTGCATCTTCCGGTGCAGAAGCTGCCCGCAAGCGTCACCTCGTCGGAAAGAGAAAGCTCGGAAATTTTGGACTGAAAAAGCTCCACAAGGCGCTCCGAGCCCTTAAGATGGCAGGACGAGCCGACACATATCTGAATTATCATTTATTTTTTCACCTTTTGTTTTATTTCCTTTTCGAAAAACTCGTCCACCGTTCCGGGACTTACCGAAAAGAATTTGTCTCCCACGGTAACGCAGACGCCTTCCTGACATTTACCCATACAGAAGGTTCCCGCAAGTTCGACGCTGCCGCCGAGATCGTTTTCGGCCACAAGCTCCTGCAGTCTTTCAACCACCACGCGGGAGCCCTTAATGTGGCAGGACGAACCGATACATACCGTTACTTTCATAAATCTTCCTCCTAATTTTCGCGAAGTGACCCTTCAAAAAAGTCGCTCGTATGGGAAAGTTTATGCCGTGAAGGGTCAATACGCTTTTTTAAATGAATTTATTTACCACCGAGGCATAGAATTTCATTTCCTCGGAGATTCCCTTGGCAGATTTCGCGGCGGCGATAATGGGCAGCCACGATTTTATATATTCCTTCGTTCTTCCGCTCTTTTCACAAATCAAATCAAGATATTTTTCGGCTGTTGCTTCGTCGTTGTTATACAGAAAATAGAGATAGCTGCCCACCACGTCGGCCGAACCGTTGCCCTTTGCGGCATGGGACCAGTCGAGAATGTAGGGCGTGCCGTCGGTGGAAACGACAATGTTTGAGGGGTTGAAGTCGCCGTGGCAGATTTTGCTGTGGCGGGGCATTTCGCCCAGGCGGTTGAGCAAATCATAGCGCACGGTGGCGGGAAAATCGGTGTCGCAGATGCTGCGGGTTATCTTGTCGTTAAGAGGCACAAGCTCGGGGCAGTTTCTCGACAGCACGTCAAGCTGAAGGTCGGCGAACATATTAAGATATTCGTCGAATTTCTCGGGCTGCTCGGCCATAAGCTGAGAAAGCGACTTACCCTTGATGTGCTCATACACGATGGCCCACTTGCCGTTTATAACGGTGACCTCCAGGATTTTGGGTATATTAAGACCCGTTTCCTCAAGGCGGGCCTGATTCAAAGCTTCGTTAAGCACGTCGGATTTTTTGTGGTCCTTGTTGAAAACCTTAAAGCTGTGATCTCCTTCGCAGTATACGGTTTTGCTGTTTCTCACGGCGATTATTCTGTCAAGTTTCATTTTGTTCTCCTTTGATCTATCTGCATTTTAAGGTATGCCGACGAGGCCACCATATTTTCATATTCAACCACCGCGTCGGGCGGGGCGGAAAGACGGCAGGGCGTCATACACCAGACCGCCTTTATTCCGTTTTCGTATAACAGCTCGAAAGCGTCCTGAGCGCCTTCGGGCGGAACGTTTATTATTCCGAGGGACACCTCGTTTTCGCCGCAGAATTTCGCAAAATCGCTCATGGGCAAAACAGGCCTTCCCCCGGCGGATTTTTCGGCCTTTAGAATATTTTCGTCAAAACCCGCCGAAATGTCAAGACCGAGATCGTCAAAACCGGAAAAATCAAGCAGAGCGCGGCCGAAATGACCGCAGCCCAAAAGAACGGCCTTTGTCCTTTCGGTTTCGAAATACCCTTCGAGACATTTTATAAGCGTTTCGGTTTTATACCCGACCTTGGGACGTCCTTTTCCGCAAAGCGCGCCCAAGTCCTTTCTGACCTGAACCTCCCCGAAGCCGAGTTCTCTCGCGATAGCCGTTGAAGAAATGTTTTCGGGGCAGCTTGAAAGACCCTTCAGATGTTCAAGATATATCGGTATTCTCCCGAGAGTGGCACGGGATATATCGTTTTCCTTCAAAAGGACACCTCCCTATCGTTATTATTTTAACAAACAAAGGGGCGAAAGTGAATTGCCGCTTTCGCATATAGGTATTGCTTTTATCGATATACTGCCGAGCGAATAATATTACAAGAAAAAAGTTGATTTTTGGCCTTGCTCTGTATATAATTGAATTAAAATTTTTTTGGAGATGTTTTTATGAACATATACCCGCTTAAACTTTACCCCGCTTTTAAGGATTATCTTTGGGGCGGAACCAAGCTTCACAATTTTTATCCCGACTGCACCACCGTCCCCGCGGCCGAGGCATGGGTGCTTTCCTGTCACAAGGACGGACAAAGCACGGTGACAAACGGACCGCTTTCGGGCAAAACTCTTTCCGAGGCGATTGACGCTCTCGGAAAGGATGTCCTCGGAGAAAGGGGCAAAAAATTCGACTTCTTTCCCGTTCTCATAAAGCTTATCGACGCAAAAAAGGACCTTTCGGTTCAGGTTCATCCCGACGACGAATATGCAAGAAAATATGAGAACAGCTACGGCAAGACCGAAATGTGGTATGTTGTGGACTGTGAAGAAGGCGCCCGTCTTTTCTACGGCTTTAAGGAAAAAACCTCAAAAGAGGAATTTGAAAAGCGCATAAAGGACAACACGCTCACCGACATTCTCCGTTCGGTGGAGGTCAAAAAGGGCGACTGCTTCTTCATTCCTTCGGGTACCATTCACGCCATCGGAAAGGGAATGCTCATTGCCGAAATTCAGCAGAATTCCAACTGCACCTACCGCGTATATGACTACGGCAGACTCGGAGCCGACGGAAAACCGAGACAGCTCCACATCGAAAAAGCTCTCGACGTCACAAAAACCGAACCCGCAAGTCCGGTCGACTTCGGCGGAGAAAACGTCCTTGCCGACTGCAAATATTTCAATTCAAAGCTGCTTTGCGGCCCTGCCGAAATCGAGGTTGACGGCGAGTCCTTCTCGGCGATACTCGTAATCGACGGAGAGGGCGGTATTTGCGCCGGCGGCGAAACATTAAAGCTTAAAACCGGCGACAGCATTTTCCTGCCGGCGAGTATCGGAAAGGTTGAAATTTCCGGCAACGTCAAATTCATTGAAACAAGGGTCTGACCCGCGGGAGCCGAAAGGCTCCTTTTTTATACCTTCAAATCAAAATATTTTTCGGCATTGTCCCACAGGATTTTTTGCTTTGCCGAGTCGTCGAGAGGAAGGGCGTCAAAGCGCTTTATTTCCTCGGCCGGGTCCCACATGGGATAATCGGTTCCGTAAAAAACCCTGTCGGGTGTGTAGATGTTTATAATTTCGGCCGCCCTCTCGGGACTCATGGCAAAAAGTGACGACGAGCAGTCGACATAAAGATTGTCAATGTCGCAAAGCTGCCTTACCGCTTCGTCCCAAACCGTCCAGCCGCCGAGATGAGCGCCTATAACCCTGACATTCGGAAAACGCTTCATAACGGCCTTGAGCCTTGCGGGGGCGGAAAAAGTGTATCTGCTGTCCCCCATGTGGATGAGAAAGGGCAGCCTGTCCCCCACCGTTTCAAACATGGCGAAGGCCTCGGGGGAATCGAGATTGAATTTCTGAAAATCGGGGTGGATTTTAATGCCGCGAAGTCCGAGCGAGAGCATTTCCTCAACATGACTCTCTATGTCGTCGCACAGGGGGTGAAGAGTTCCGAACCCGATAAACCTGTCCGGCTCGGATTTGACGCACTCCGAAATAAATTTGTTTATGGCCGAGACCTGACTCGGAGTCGTGGCGGCCGAGTGAATTGCGGCGACGGCGGTTTCGGTCTTTGCCAAATCATTTTTAAGGCTTTTAAAGCTGCCGTCAAAGTTCATGTCGATGTCATAAAACTTCCCGATAGCCGCAGAGGCCTTGCTTGCAATCTTTTCGGGATAGACATGACAATGTATGTCGAATATTCTGCGCATAAATCAGTTCCTTCCTATCACTTTAATTATACAATAACTTTACATATAATCAAGCACTAAATTGCATTTTTCTATTTACTTTTTTTTGGCGTTGTTGTATAATTGTATCATTCCACAAGAAAGAGGCAAATTTATGAAAAAACTGTTGTCATTTTTTCTCACCGCGGCTCTTATCCTAAGCCTGTTTACGGTTCCGGGATTCGCCGCTCAGGAAAATGAAGAGGCGTCTCAGACAATCGACAGCATGGACTTCGATGTTTGGACTTCAAACGCCGAAAAAAGCATCAACACAACCGATAAAAAGCAAGGCAGCGCCTGCCTTGAGGTTTCCGGAGCAGATGTAAAGCTCGTTTCGGAAAACGTTAATCTCGCCGTCGAGGGCGGCGTTAAGGGCAAAAAGAACCTTGAAATGTGGCTCTACTGCGAGGACGTTTCGGCTCTCTCCGCCGACAGCACCGTCGTGCTCACACGCAACGGCTCCAACAGCACTCTCAAGCTCCCCGTTGCAAAGCTTGAAAACGGCTGGAACAAGGTCACTATTTCCCTTTCCTTTGTTTCTTCCAAATTTGACGGAATAGACACCATGGAAATAAATCTTGTCACCGACGGAAAGGCGCAGAAATTTATGATAGACGACATTGCCTTCACACCCGTAACCAAGGTTGAAAACACCGCCGAGCTCGAGGCTGCCGTCGCCGCCGCAAAGGCTGCCGACCAAAGATATTTGAGCGAGGCTCAGAAAACTCATCTTGCCGACCTTCTTTCCCGTGCCGAGGCCCCCGTCACCCAGCGTGACGCCGACGCGATCGCCGCCGACATAAACGGCATTGTGGAAAAGGGCGCTCTTGACGACGTCATCACCACCCACGGCAGAGCCTACTATGTCGGAGACGAGCTCTATATGTCCTACTCCTCCACCGGCTTTTCGGTGAGATTCTACGGCACCGAGCTTAAGGCTCAAATGAGAACCGCGGGCGGAGACAGCGCCATTCTCAACATCTATGTCGACCGCGACACCACCACCTATGAGTATGACCACACCGTCACCACCGAGGCCGGCGCAAGAAAGGCTCTCGAGGATTATAACAACATCTGCCCCCACATTCAGCCCTCCGAGGCTCCCGGCGAGTATGTTCTTGCAGAGGGACTTGAAGAAGGAATTCACACCGTAACCGTACTCAAGCGCGGAGAGGTTTCCTATACAAGCCGCGCCGTTCTCACCTCCCTTTCCACCGACGGACAGCTTCTCGACCCTCCCGCAAGATCCACCCGTAAAATCGAGGTCATCGGCGACTCCAACATGACCGGCTTTGCCAACCTTGCAGGAGGCGGATATTCCTACACCACCCAGGACGGCACCGTAACATTTGCGGGATACATCGCAAACGGTCTCGGCGCCGACTATGCCCTCACCGCACGCAGCGGTATCACCCTCACCCCCGGCATCGCCGACAATTGCACCGAAGGATTTATGTATAACACATATCTCTACACCGACTATTGGAACAACGGCGACGCCTCCCCCTCGGGCGCATGGAACGGACCGGGAAGCAACATAAATCAGGAGGACCCCGGCCGATTCAACTATGTCACCGAGGATAAGCTTTATGATTTCGAGTCGTGGGACAACGACGTGGTCGTAATTCACATCGGCGACAATGACCATGACGGACGCAACGGTGCTCAGGGCAGCAACACCGAATTCTTCACAAGCTATATGGAGAAATTCATAAAGCAGGTTCGCGCCGTCAATCCCAAGGCAGAAATAATCGTTTCCTTCTCGATAAGCGGCTATTATGACTGGCGTCCCGTTCAGGAGGCTGCCGTCAACAACATCAGAGCCCAGGGCGACACCCATGTTTATTTCGTTGCTCCCGTTGCCGGTACCTTCTCAAGCTCGGGACATCCCTACAACAAAATCCACTATGATGCCGCACAGCAGATAATCGCAAAAATCAAAGAGGTCACCGGATGGAATTCCGCCGTTCGCGAGGTCTACACCGACCCCACCGTGGACGAGGTTAACATTGTTCCCTCCGAAAGCTATGCCGAGCCCGGCAAAATCGTCACCTTCACCCTTCCCGAAAATGCCGAGCCCGACACCGTCAAGATAACCTCCTACGGCAAGGATGTGGAATTCACCTCCGACGGCAACGGAAATTATTCCTTTGTCATGCCCGACGGAGCCGTTATGCTCCACGCCGACAAAAAGGAAGTTACGGTTGTTTACGGCGACATTGACGGCGACGGAACCGTCACGGTCACCGACGCACTTCAGGTTCTTCAGGCAAGCGTCGGCAAGGTCACCTTTGACGACAATCAGAGACTTGCGGCCGACGTTAACGGAGACGGTGAAATTTCGGTCACCGACGCGCTTCTCGTTCTTCAGAAGAGTGTTCAGAAAATCGAAAAATTCCCCGTGGAAGAAAAACTCTGAATTTTCAACAATCGGACCGCTGTCGTTATCGGCAGCGGTCCTTCTTTTATTCCAAAATTTTTCTCGTCCGTTTTCACAAAAATTCTTGACTTAAATTTGCGGTTGGTGTATGATGTTTATTGCTTTAACGTGCAAAAGCTTTAAAGCTTTTAGCTGTCAAAGTAATAAACCGAAAAGGTGAAGTCAATGAACGAACATACCGTAATAATCATCACAATTATCGCCTACATAATTCTTATGGCGGCGGTGTCGGTGGTCTCTTCAAAAAAGATAACCCGCGCCTCCGACCTCACAGTCGGCGGGCGAAACGCAGGCGCGTGGCTTTCGGCGCTGAGCTACGGCACGGCATATTTTTCGGCCGTCATGTTTGTGGGCTATGCCGGCGCAACGGGTTGGAACTTCGGGCTTTACGGCGTGCTTGCGGGACTCGGCAACGCCGTGTTCGGTTCCTACCTCGCATGGAAGCTGCTTGCCCGCAGAACAAGAGACGTTTCCTATCGGCTTAAAATAAAATCGATGCCTCAGTTTTTTGAGCTGAGATACAATTCCAAGGCCATGAGAACCTTTGCGTCGGTCGTTATGTTTATATTCCTCATTCCCTATTCGGCCTCGGTTTACAAAGGGCTTGCAAGCGTATGCAAGGTGGTGCTTGACATTCCCGAAATGACCTGTATGATAATAATAGCCGTAGTTGCCGCCCTGCTTCTCGTTTTCGGCGGATACATGGCACAGGTGAGAGCCGATTTTGTTCAGGGTATCATAATGATGTTCGGCGTGGCGCTCATGATTTTCTTTGTTATTCGCTGCGACACGGTGGGCGGCGTAAAGGGCATTGCCGAATATGCGCAAAACGGCGGTCTGCCCTCTCTTTCGGCCTCTCAATGGGTGTCTCTCATGGCCACCGTGCTCATGACAAGCTTCGGAACCTGGGGACTGCCGCAGATGGTGCAGAAATATTTCGGAATAAAGGACGACTCCCAGGCTAAAAAAGGCATCGTAATTTCCACATTTTTCGCCCTGCTCGTTTCGGGCGGCGGATATTTTATCGGCAGCCTTGCACACAGATTCTTTTCGGCCATGCCCGAGGGCGGTCAGGACTATATCGTCCCCAACATGCTTAAAATCGCCTCGCTTCCCTCGGTGCTTCTCGGCGTCATACTTGTGCTGCTGATTTCGGCGTCGGTTTCCACACTTTCCTCCATTTCCCTCACAGCCGGCTCCATACTCTCCATGGACATAGTCAAGGAAAAATTCAAAAAAGATATGTCCGACAAAAATCTTAAAATGCTCATTAAAGCGGTCTGCTTTTTGTTTGTGGTCTGCTCCTTTGTGGTGGCAAACACCGACACTCCCATTCTCGATATGATGAGCTATTCCTGGGGCATAATTTCCGGCTCATTTATAGCTCCCTACATTCTCGCCCTCTACTGTAAAAAAATCAACCGCAAGGGCGCATGGGCGGCAATTCTGTCGGGCTTTTTCATCGCAATTGTTCCCGCATTTTCGAAATGCGTAATGCTCGCCGCGGGAAATCCCAAATCGGCCGAGGGGGCGCTTAAAACCGTGTCCGATCTCGCCTCGAAAGGCCCGCTTTTCGCCTGCATCGCCATGGCGGTGTCAATAATCGTGTGCCTCGCAGTCAGCTTTGCGACGCCGAAAAATCTTGAAAAATGCAACGCCGACTATTTCTATAACGGAAAGGTCGACCGCTCTCACGACAATGAAATTCCCGCATAAATTCGGAGGTAAGGCAAATGTCAGCAATCTGGAACAAAGAAATCGAAACCATGAAAAGAGCCGATATTGAGGCTCTGCAGCTTGAGCGGCTTAAATGGACGGTTGACTATTGCATAAACAATGTTAAATTTTATCACGACCGTTTGACCCCGCTTGGCATAACGGGAGACAAAATCAAATGTCTTGACGACATACGCTATATTCCATACACCACCAAAACCGACCTTAGGGACAACTATCCCTTCGGACTTTTTGCCGTGCCGCAGAGGGATATTGTGCGAATTCACGCCTCCTCCGGCACCACCGGCAAGCCCACCGTCGTCGGATATACCAAAAACGACATTGCAAACTGGGCCGAGGCCATTGCAAGAATAGTCACCGCCGCAGGAGCAACATCCGACGACATTGTACAGATATGCTTCGGCTACGGAATGTTCACAGGCGCCCTCGGACTGCACTACGGCCTTGAAAAAATCGGCGCCTCGGTTGTTCCCACATCGTCGGGCAACACCCAAAAGCAGCTCATGTTCATGCGGGATTTCGGCACCACCGCACTTGTGGCCACCCCCTCCTATGCGCTCTATCTTTCGGAATCGGCAAAGGAGCTTGAATTCCCCATGAGCGACTATCACCTTTCCCTCGGTCTTTTGGGCAGCGAGGGCTGCACTCCCGAAATGCGGGATCAAATCGAAAAGAACTGGGGAATGTTCGTCACCGACAACTACGGAATGTCGGAGCTTATGGGTCCCGGTCTTTCGGGCGAATGCCGCGAGCGTGTCGGCCAGCACATCAACGAGGATATGTTCCTTTTCGAGGTCATCGACCGCGACACTCTTGAGCCCATCGGCGAGGGACAAACGGGCGAAATCGTCGTCACCACCCTCATAAAGGAGGGAATTCCGCTGCTGCGCTACCGCACCAAGGACATTTCGGAAATTACATACGAGCCCTGCAAATGCGGCCGAACCACCGCGCGAATGGCCAAGGTCAAGGGCAGAAGCGACGATATGCTTAAAATCCGCGGCGTAAACGTATTCCCCTCTCAGGTCGAAAGCGTGCTTGTGGGCATGGAAGAGGTCAGCCCCCACTATCAGCTTGTCGTCAGGCGCGAGGGCTTTGCCGACACGCTGGAGGTCAGAGTTGAGCTCACCGACGGCAGAATTCTCGAAAGCTATTCGGGTCTTGAAAAGCTTCACAACAAAATCAAGAGCAATTTAAAATCGGTGCTCGGACTTGAAGCAAAGGTTTCCCTTGTCCAGCCCAAAACCATAGAAAGATTTCAGGGAAAAGCCGTCCGCGTGGTTGACTTGCGGGGCAAAAAAGAGTAAAATAAAGTCGAAAAATTCTCTTTAAAAGGATTGATACTATGAAAGAACTTCTCATCGGAAACGGTGCGGTGGCCCGCGGCCTTTTCGAGGCGGGATGTAAGCTTGTTTCAAGCTATCCCGGCACTCCCAGCACCGAAATCACCGAGGAAGCGGCAAAATATGGCGAAATATACACCGAATGGGCGCCCAACGAAAAGGTTGCCTGCGAGGTGGCCATCGGCGCCTCCTTTGCGGGGCAGCGTGCCTTTTGCGCCATGAAGCACGTGGGTCTCAACGTTGCCGCCGACCCTCTCTACACCGCCTCATACATAGGCGTTAACGGCGGTCTTGTTGTGGGTGTGGCCGACGACCCCGGTATGTTCAGCTCCCAAAACGAGCAGGACACCCGCCGCCACGCCATTGCCGCTAAGGTTCCGGTGGTTGAGCCTTCCGATTCGGAGGAGTGCCGCGATTTCGTAAAATATGCCTTTGAGCTTTCGGAAAAATTCGACACTCCGGTAATTCTCCGTCTGACCACAAGGGTGGCCCACTCGAGAAGCCTCGTTGAGCTTTGCGAACGCAGCGTTCCCGAGCAAAAGCCCTATGTTAAAAACATTCAGAAAAACGTCATGATGCCCGCCATGGCAAAGGGACGTCATGTTTTTGTGGAAAAGCGCATGAAGGAGCTGTCGGAATACGGCAGCGACTGCCCGTTTAACCGCGTGGAAATGGCGAGCACCGACATCGGCGTTATCACCTCGGGAATTTCCTATCAGTATGTTAAAGAGGCTCTCGGGGAAAAGGCAAGCGTTTTAAAGCTCGGTCTTACCAATCCCCTGCCCGACAGTCTCATTCTCGACTTTGCAAAAAAGGTTAAAAAGCTTTATGTGGTCGAGGAGCTCGAGCCTGTCATTGAGGAAAAATGTAAGATGCTCGGCCTCGAGGTCACGGGCAAGGACATTTTCTCGCTTTGCGGCGAATATTCCCAAAGCATTGTCAAAGAGGCAATACTCGGTCAAAAGAACGAAAGCCTTTCGCTGTCCTCCGACATTCCCGTCCGTCCTCCCGTGCTCTGCCCCGGATGTCCCCACAGAGGGCTTTACTATGCCCTTAAAAAGCTTAAGGTTTATGTCAGCGGCGACATCGGCTGCTACACCCTCGGCGCCCTCAATCCCCTCGGGCAGGTCGACACCTGCGTCTGCATGGGTGCAAGTGTTTCCTCACTTCACGGATTCAACAAGGCAAACGACGACAAAACCGCAAAGAACTCGGTGGCCGTCATCGGTGACTCCACCTTTATTCACTCGGGCGTCACCGGACTTATAAACATAGCATACAACAAAGGTATTTCCACCGTCATCATTCTCGACAACAGCATTACCGGCATGACGGGCCATCAGCAGAACCCCACCACAGGAAAGACCCTTAAGGGCGACCCCACCGTTGCCGTAAACCTCGAGGCGCTGGCCAAGGCCGTCGGCATTGAAAACGTCAGGGTCATCGACCCCAACGACCTTGAAAACAGCCGCAAGGTCATTGCCGAGGAGCTTGAAAAGGAAGAGCCCTCCCTCATAATAAGCCGCCGTCCCTGCGCTCTGCTTAAATATGTCAAGCACTTCCCGCCCCTTAAGGTCAACGAGGACAAGTGCAAGGGCTGCAAGGCCTGTATGGGAATCGGCTGTCCTTCTGTGAGCATGAAAAACGGCAAGGCTCACATCGACGAAACTCTCTGCGTCGGCTGCGACGTTTGCTCCCAGCTTTGCAAATTCGGCGCCATTGAAAAGCAAGGAGGAGAAAACTAATGTCAGTTAAAAGTATTATGATTGTCGGCGTGGGCGGTCAGGGAACCCTGCTTTCAAGCCGTCTGCTCGGTAAGGTGCTTTGCGACAAGGGCTTCGACGTCAAGGTGTCGGAGGTTCACGGCATGAGCCAGCGCGGCGGTTCGGTTGTGACCTATGTCAAATACGGCGACAAGGTTTATTCCCCCGTTATCGAGCTCGGAGAGGCCGACATGATCATTTCCTTTGAACAGCTTGAGGCCGGGAGATGGCTGCCCTATCTCAAAAAGGGCGGCACGGTTATCACCAACACCCAAAAAATCGACCCCATGCCCGTCATAACGGGTAATGCGGAATATCCCGAAGGTATCATTTCCGACATTGAAAGCAAGGGAGTTAAAATTACCGCTCTCGACGCGCTTTCCCTCGCCGAGCAGGCAGGAACCGCCAAGGCGGTAAATTTGGTGCTTCTCGGAGTGTGCGCCAAAAACACCGATATAGAAAAGGATGTCTGGACAAAGGCCATCGAGACCACCGTTCCCGAAAAATTCCTTCAGGTCAATCTCAAAGCCTTTGATTTGGGCTATAATCACGAATAGGAGCTAAGCCAATGGGACATTATTATCAGCCGGAGATCGAGACCGCCGCTCTCGACTCTCTCCGCAAAATCCAGGACGAAAAAATCGTCAAGCAGGTAAAGCATGTCTATGAAAACGTGAAATACTACCGCGATCTCATGGACAAGGCCGGTGTTAAACCTGAGGACATTAAGGGCGTTGACGACATCAAAAAGCTGCCCTTTCTCACCAAAGCCGATCTTCGTGACGCATATCCTTACGGACTGCTTGCAACCGACCTTAAAAACTGCGTGAGAATTCAGTCCACATCGGGTACCACGGGTAAAAGAGTCGTCGCGTTCTACACCCAAAAGGACGTTGACCTTTGGGAGGACTGCTGCGCCCGCGCCATCGTCGCCGCTGGCGGCACAGACGAGGATGTTTGCCAGGTTGCATACGGCTACGGCCTTTTCACCGGCGGCCCAGGTCTTAACGGCGGCTCCCACAAGGTCGGTTGCCTCACCCTGCCCATGTCGTCGGGCAACACCGAGCGCCAAATTCAGTTTATGATGGACCTTAACGCCACCATTCTCTGCTGCACCCCCTCTTATGCCGCATACATAGGCGAGATCCTTGCCGAAAAAGGCTATAAGCCCGAGGACAACAAGCTTAAGGCGGGTATTTTCGGTGCCGAGCCCTGGACTGAGGAAATGAGAGTAAGCATCGAAAAGAGCCTCGGGATTAAGGCCTATGACATCTACGGCCTGACCGAGACAAGCGGCCCCGGTGTTGCTTTTGAATGTGAAGAGCAGACCGGAATGCACATAAACGAGGACCATTTCTATGCCGAAATAATCGACCCCGAAACCGGCGAGGTTCTTCCCGAGGGCGAAAAGGGCGAGCTGGTGTTCACCTCTCTCGACAAGGAAGCCTTCCCCCTGCTCCGCTACCGCACGCGCGACATTTGTATCCTTTCCCGCAAAAAGTGCTCCTGCGGCCGCACACTCATCAAAATGTGCAAGCCCATGGGCAGAAGCGACGACATGCTTATCATTCGCGGCGTAAACGTATTTCCCTCTCAGATTGAAACCGTTCTGCTCAACGAGGGATATACCCCCAACTATCAAATCGTTGTGGGCAGAGAGCGCAACAACGACACACTTGACGTTTATGTCGAGCTTTCCCCCGAGCAGTTTTCCGACATCGTGGCCGAAACTCAGAAGAGAGAGCGTTCTCTCGAGGCCGCAATGCGCACCATGCTCGGCATAGGACCCAAGGTTCATCTCGTTCCGCCCAAATCCATTGAGCGCAGCGAGGGCAAGGCAAAAAGAGTTATCGACAACCGCAATTTGCATTAGGAGGTAAAACCATGATTGTTAAACAGCTTTCGATTTTCGTGGAAAACAAATCCGGCCGTCTTTGCGACATTACCGAGCTCTTCAAAAACGCCGGTATCGACATCAGGGCGCTGAGCATTGCCGACACCACCGATTACGGCATTTTAAGGGTCATTGTCAACAAAACCGCCGAGGCCGAAAAGGCGCTTAAGGAAAACGGCTTTACCTATTCGGTGACCGAGGTCATTGCCGCAGCCGTTCCCGACGAGCCGGGCGGGCTTAACAAGGCAATTATGTGCCTTTCGAAGGAAAACATCAGCATTGAATATGTCTATGCCTTTTTAAACCCCAAAAAGGGCACCGCATTCATAATTATGCGAGTTGACGACAATCAAAAGGCCTCCGACATTCTCACGTCAAACGGCATCGAAATGATGACCGACGAGGAAATCAGAAGCCTGTAAATCAAAAAAACAAACCCGCTGTTATTAAAAAATGACGGCGGGTTTCTTACTGTTTACTTATTCCTTCATTTGCATAACCTTAAGGGGAGAAACGGGCGTTCCGTCCTGCTCCATTACAAAATGAAGATGAGTCTGTTCCACCGATTCGCAGGGAATTTCGGCAATTGCTCCAAGCTGATAGCCCGGCTCGACCTCCTGCCCCTTTTTGACGGAAGGCGAGGAATTTAATCCGCAGTAGTAGGCAACAAGGCCGTTTTGGTGGTCAATTTTCACAACCGTGCCGAGCAGACTGTCCTCATAAATATCCTCAACCGTTCCCCTTGACGCCGAAAAAACCGCTGTGCCCTTGTCGGCGGCTATGTCGAGGGCAAGATGAAGCCGCCAATCCTTATAGGTTTCGGAATACTGAAGATTTCGGTCGTCGAAATCCTTTAATATCTTCCCGCCCACCGGCAAAATAAAGCATTGCTCGCTTTGAACCTGAGAAGTAGGCTCGGAGGTGTTTTCCGCCTCCGACACGGCCGACTCGGCCTCGGAATAGGGCACGTCGGTCAGCGGTTCGTTGGCCTTTTTGGCGTCGGGAGCGGAGTCGGGAACAGACGCGGCAAGTGAGGTTTCCTCCTTTTGCACGTCACGGTAACTTTTGAGCGCCGAGGCCGAAGCAGACCCAAGCGCCAGCATACATACAGCCAAAGCAATGTAAAAAAATCTTTTGTTGTCGAATATCCTTTTGGAATGATCAGCCATATAAAAAACCTCCTTGGTCACTCATAGTGTTGACCGAAGGAGGAATTTTTATACAGTTTATTTTTTAAAGGGATTGACATGAACCATGCAATGCTTGACTTTGGGAAAGGCCGCCTCGATTTTGTCGTGAACTTTTTGAGCCACGGCATGGGTGGCGTTCAGGGTGTCCTCACCGTTTGCCGATATTTCCATATCAACATAAATCCTGTCTCCGAAAACCCTTGTCATAAGACTGTCGATACCGAGAACTCCGTCAACGCCGAGGGCAAGCTCGGAGATCTCCTTTTCGGTTTCCCTGTCGCAGGCGCGGTCGGTCATTTTGTCAACCGACGAACGGAAAATTCCGATTGCCGCCTTGACTATGAAAACGCATATCACCACCGACGCGACGGGGTCGAGAACGGGAAAGCCCAGCCTTGCGCCGAAAATACCCACGAAGCTTCCCACCGAGGAAAGTGCGTCGGAGCGATGGTGCCACGCGTCGGCCATAAGCGCTCCCGAATCAAGCTTTTTTGCATAGGCTCTCGTGTACCAATACATAGCCTCCTTGACGGCAACCGAAACAATCGCCGCAACAAGTGCAAGAGTCCCCGGCACGGGAATTTCCGAAATATGTCCGCCGAAAATCTTTTTTATTCCCGAAAAACCGATTGCAATGCCGGTGGCAAAAAGCAGAGCGCTCAGCAAAATTGCCGAAACACATTCAAGCCGCTCGTGACCGTACTCGTGGTCCTCGTCGGCCTGTTTTGAGGAAGCCTTGACGCCGATTATGACGACCACCGTACTGAAAACATCCGACGCCGAATGAACCGCGTCGGAAATCATGGCACCCGAACGGGCAAATATTCCCGCAAAAAGCTTGAAAAAGGAAAGTGCCGCATTTGCGATAACGGTGACGGCCGAAACCCGCACGGCCTGTTTTTCTCTTGAGTTTTCCATTGCTAACCCTCCGTATATAACAACTCACCTGCGCAACGGCTTGCACAGGTGAGACTCATTTTTATTATAATATTATTTCTTTTCTCGGCAAATTATGAAGGGCGTGAGCTCGTCCGACTGACCGGCGGGATTGTCGGCAATCATACCGATCAGGGTCTTGTCGGGAATCGAATTGAGCTTTTCGCATTTTGCAAAAATTTCGATGCTCAAATCGTTTGCGTCGACGATCATTGCGGTCACTCCGCACTTGTCATAAATCTCCTTGACCAGCTTTTCCGGCTCCTTGGGATTTAAAATGGCAAGGTCGTGATAAATGTCAAAGGATGAACCCATGTAAAAGCCGTCTATTCCGTCTATTCCGTGACCCGCGACCTTGTAAAAAACGCCTTTTTTACCGAAAAGCTTGGTGACGGCCGAGCAGAAGGTGGCAAGAAGAATTCTCGGAAGTCCGGCGATATTTATGGCGAGCTGGAGCTTATATGGCTCGTCCATGCCGATGCCGTGGGATGAGTGCATGGCAAATTTGGAAAGAAATTTTGCCCAAAAGCCCAGCTTGACGTCCTTTTTTTCCACCGTGTTGTTCTGGCACATGGACATGATTTTTTCGCCGATGGACAGCACGTCGCCCTCCTCATAAAGAGGCAGAACATATTTTTTTATAAGTTCTATATAATCCTCGCCCCGCTCGACAAAATGAGTCTGAACCGCAAGGCGCTCATAGGTCTTTCCGTCGGCCTCGATGTCGGGGCGGACAAAATAAACTATGCCGTCCTTTTCGCGGCGGGATTCTTTACTGTTTCTGAACATTTCAATCCACAACTTTCTTCTGTATTCATGTTATTATATAACCTTTGCAGGGGTTAGTCAAGATTTTTATGAAGGGCAAGCTTTAAAATGCCGATTTGGGTCTTGGCGTCGGTTATTTCGTTGTTTTCCACCATTTCGAGTGCCTTTTCAAAGGGCAGGGTCACCACGTCGAGAAACTCGTCATCGTCAAGATGCTGACCCTTGAACCGAAGTCCGTCGGCAAGGTAAATATAGTGCTTTTCATCAAGGCAGCCGGGAGAGGGATACATCACGCCGAAAAGGGTGAAATTCTCGGCCTCGTACCCCGTTTCCTCGACAAGCTCCCTTTTGGCGCATGAGAGAGGGTCCTCTCCCCTTTCAAGCTTGCCGGCGGGCAGCTCGAGCAGCGACTCACCCACGGCATAACGGTACTGTCTGACAAGAAAAAGCTCATTTTTATCGTTAAAGGCGATTATGCTCACCCCGCCCGGGTGCTCGATGATTTCTCTCGTGCAGGGACGGCCGTCGCAGGTCAGCGCACGGTCACAGCGGACATTTATAATATTCCCCTTGAACTTATAAATCTTTTCCACCGTTTTTTCTTCTTTAATCATAAAAAACAACCTTCCCGAATAGAAATTAACAAGTCCGACAACCGCATAAAACGCCGCTTATGTGCGAACCGAGGAGAACCGAAAAATGGACAACTTATATTTTGATTATGCGAAATTTCAAAAGGAGCTGCTTTCCCTTAAGGTAAAATACCCCGGCATAAAGCTTATTCCCGCGGCCAAAAGCCGCATGGGACGGGACATTTTTGCCTTGACGGCGGGGAACCCTCTCCACGCAAACTTTATCATCGGCGGCTTTGAGGGCGACGGCATACTTTCGGTAAAAACCGTCATCTCATTTGCCCGCCGATATTTCGACGCTCTTTTTTCCGAAAAGGTGCTTTGCGAAATCAACATAAAAAAGGCGGCCGAGGAGCGCACGGCGGTTTTCATCCCCTGTCTCAATCCCGACGGAGCCGAAATATTTTCGGCGGGAACCGCGGCGGGACTGCCGTGGCTTCAAAAAAGCGCGGCCTTTTTCGGCAGGCAGACGGAAAGCTATCGGGCAAACGCGGGCGGCGTTGAGCTTGAGGGAAATTTTGACCACGATTTTGCGGACAGAACACAAAAAGAGAGGCTTTCGGGAAAATTCACAAAAAGCCCCTTCGGTTTTTCGGGTCAAAAAGCCTTTTCCGAGCCTGAAACCGCAGGACTTCGGAATTTTTTGACATCATTTGAGCCTAATTTGATTTGCCGCCTGTCGGGCGGAAAGGGAGAAATTCTTTGGCGCAGCGACAGCCCCCACAAAAATTCGAAACGCATTGCGAAGGTGCTTTCCTCCCTCTCGGGATATGCCATGGAGGCCGAAATATCCGACTCGTCGGCAGGTACTTTCAGAAAATGGGCTTCGGCAGCCCTTAAAGCTCCCTGCATCGACATAAAGCTGCCGCAGATTTCTTCGGTGCACACCGCCGACAAAATTTTTGCCGAGCTTATGGAAACCCTTGCCGTTGCGGCCGTTATTTAAACGTTGAAAATAAATTTTCCCGCTTTGCACATGACGGTCGACTGGAAAATGTCATCGGCGGTGAATATGAACCAAAGCTGATTTCCGTCCTTTTCATAGGCAAGACAGCTTGCCTCCGAGGTGCCGTAAATCAAACTTTCCGAGCAAACGTCGGCAACGCTGCCGTCATATTTCGGCTCGCCCATCACCTTGCGAATCTGCTCCTTGGTGGTGATGGTGGGAGAAAACTGAAAAACGTCGCCGTATTGGGAAATTGCCACGGCACCCTCCTCGGGAGCGTCGAGAGAAACGAAAATCTGACTTCCCACCGGGAGATATTCGGCATAACCCTTGCGCTCGAGATACTGCATTTCGCCCTCGGGGAAAAGCGGGGTGAATTCCTCGGCCGTTGTCCCCAGCTTTATGGTAACAAAAGGGCCGTCCTCGGAGGTCTGAACCTCCATTTCACCGGAAGTGAGCGCCGCCACGGCCGCCTCGTCGCTGACCTTGACGGTGGTTGTGCCGTTGAAATAGGTCGGGTCGGAATAGACCGACTCGGCAGCATTTTCTCCGTCGCCCTTTTTGCAGGCGCAAAGGCTTAAAAGGGCCGAGGACAAAAGCAAAAGAGCAATTATTTTTTTCCTCATAAATAACTCCTATTTTGAAAACTTGGTGAGCAGCTGCTGACGCAGATCCCAAAGCTTTTGAGACATATCCACATAATAATGGTGGGGATTCTCAAAGCGGGTGACCTCCTCCCAAAGAGAGGAAATCTGCGAACGGCAGTAGCTCTGAATTTCGGGAAGAGTGGGGCTTGAATAGATGCACTGACCCTTCACGAATATGGGCTGAAGCAGACGGCGGGCGACAAAGTTGTCCACCGTTTTTCTTTTCCATGTGTGAATGGGGTCGAAAAGCTCATAGGGCGCGGTCTGGTCGATTTCCTCGCCGTCAAGAGTTACGACGTCGGCAACGGCCTTGCCTGCCTCTCGGTCGAAAAGACGCCAAACCGTCTTAAATCCGGGAGTGGTGATTTTGCCGGTATTGTCGCTTATCTTAATTCTCGGGACAAGCTCTCCGTCCTTTTCGATTGCAGAAAGCTTGTAAACGCCGTTTAAGGAAGGTTCGGAGGCGGCGGTTATAAGCTGCTCTCCCACGGCGAATGAGTCGACGGGGGCTCCCTGAATAAGCATATCGCGGACAATGTCCTCGTTTATGGAATTGGAGGCGGTTATCTGGCAGTCGGCATAACCGGCCTCGTCGAGCATACGGCGGGCCTTTTTGGAAAGATAGGTTATATCGCCCGAATCGATTCTTATACCCTTTGGACGAACGCCCATGGGCTTTAACACCTCGTCAAACACCTTTATGGCATTGGGCACGCCGGACTTGACCGTGCTGTATGTGTCCACAAGCAAAACGCAGTTGTTGGGGAACTGCTCGGCATAATATTTAAAGGCCTCGTATTCGGTGTCAAAGGCCTGAACAAGGCTGTGGGTCATGGTGGAAAAAGCGGGAATTCCGAATTCCTTTGAGGCAAGGACATTGGAGGTTGCGGTGCAGCCGCCGATATACGCGGCTCTGGCGCCGTAGACGGCCGAACCCGCTCCGTGGGCGCGCTTTGTTCCGAATTCATAAACCTCTCTGCCGTCGGCCGCGTGGACAATGCGGGAGGCCTTGGTGGCGATAAGCGACTGATGATTGATTATCATAAGCAGCGCCGCCTCGATAAACTGAGCCTCGGCAAGAGGACCCCTAACCGTTATGACCGGCTCGAAGGGAAACACCGGCGTTCCCTCGGGAACCGCCCAAACGTCGCAGGTGAATTTGAAATTTTTGAGGTAATCGAGAAAATCCTCCCCGAACCCTTGGGTTGAGCGGAGATATTCAATATCCTCATCGGTAAATTTAAGATTTCTCAAATAATCAATAAGCTGGGAAAGACCGGCCGAAACAATAAATCCGCCGCCGTCGGGAATGTCGCGGTATACAAGGTCAAAGCAGGCGGTGCTTGAGGCAATGTCGCCTCCCATGGCGCCGTATGCCATACCGAACTGGCAAAAATCCGTCAGCAGGGCGGGATTATCCTTTAAATTTAAGGAGAAACTCATAACAAAGACTTCCTTTACGTTTTTTACCCTTTCATTTTACCACATACCGAAAAAAATACAAGAAAAATTATTGAAAAATAATGCGAAATAGAATAAAAATGTGCATCAATTGTAAAATTTTATTGCCTTTGACAATGTATATTTTTGCGTTTTTTACGAAAAAACAAATAAAAGTATATTTGTTTCCGTTTTAGAATATTAGCCTTTTGTTAATGTAATATAATTCTAAAAGAGATATGAGATTGAGATTGATTGCTTATTAAGGAAAAGGAGGCTTTCTAATGAGAGTCAGAAAAAAAGAAATCGGCGACAGCAACATTGTCGGAAAGAAAATCGAGCAGCGCCGTAAATCCATCGGCATGAAGCAGAAGGATTTGCTTGCTCAGATTCAAATCAGAGGCATCGAGATGAATGCTTCCGGTCTTTCCAAAATCGAAGGTCAGATCAGACATGTGAACGACTATGAGCTTGTTGCCTTTGCAGACATTCTCGGCGTTTCCGTCGATTGGCTCCTCGGACTTGAATAAACGGTCAAGCTCCCAAGGCTCCGCATTTTAAGTGCGGAGCTTTAATTTTTTCTTGAAAATGCAAAACCTTTATCTTATAATATTAAAAAAACGAGAAGGATTTTTTCATGATTTTTGATACCCATGCTCATTATGACGACGAGCGTTTCGACGACGACAGAGATTTTCTTTTTAATGAATATTTCCCCAAAAACGGCGTTTGCGGAGTGATAACCTGCGGAACCAACGAGCAAAGCTGCGCCGCGGCGGTGGAAATGGCCGAAAAATACGACAATGTTTACGCTGCCGTGGGAATATACCCCGAGCACACCGACGAAAAAGGCGTCGACCTTGAAAAGCTCCGCGCCCTTTGTTCTCACAAAAAGACGGTGGCAATCGGAGAAATCGGCCTTGAATATCACTATGAAGGGGTTTCCCACGACATACAAAAAAGGGAGTTTGAGCGGCAGGTGCTGCTTGCAAACGAGCTTGACCTTCCGGTCGTCGTTCACAATCGCGAGGCCCACAACGACACCCTTGAAATCCTGAAAAGGACAAAGCCCAAGGGGGTCATCCATTGCTTTTCGGGCAGCGTTGAGGTGGAAAAGGAGATTTTAAAGCTCGGGATGTATATCGGGCTCGGCGGAGCGGTCACCTTTAAAAACGCGCGGGTTCCGGTCGAGGCGGCGAGCTTTGTACCGCTGGACAGGCTTGTGCTCGAAACCGACGCGCCCTATATGTCCCCCGTCCCCCAAAGGGGCAAGCGCTGCGACTCGGTCATGATAAAATACACCGCCGAAAAAATTGCCGAAATAAAAGGTATTTCGGTGGATATGCTGCTTGACGCCACCGAGCAAAACGCCCGTCGGCTTTTCGGCATTAAATAACACAAAAAGCAAAGAAAAGGAGGCTTTGGCATGGAGCTTTCCCCTCACAGTCCCATACAGTATCTCAAAGGCGTGGGCGAAAAAAGAGCCGAGCTTTTTTCAAAGCTTTCGGTTTTCGACATTTCCGACCTTTTGTCCCTCTATCCGAGAACCTATGAGGACTTAAGCGTCATCACCCCTCTTGAGCAGGCTCCCATTGAGCAAAAATGCTGCGTCAGAGCCACCGTAACCTTCGGCCCCGAAATAAGAAAGACCTCGGGCGGCAGGCAAATGTTCACCTTTGCGGCCACCGACGGCAAAACGCCCCTTAAAATAATTATTTTCAACAATGTCTATGCCGCAAAAGCATTAAGGGTGGGGGGCTGCTATCTTTTCTACGGCAAGGTTTCGGGAGGATTTCTTTCGAAGGAAATGGTCTCCCCCGAAATTTTCAATGCCGACCAAAACACCGTTCACGCTGTCTATCCGCAGACTGCGGGGCTCAATTCGAAATACATCTCAAAGTGTGTGAAAACCGCGCTTGACGGCCTTGCGGGAAAGATCATCGACCCCATTCCCGCCGATATTTTGGCAAGAAATTCTCTCTGCACACTTGAAACCGCCCTTTTAAAGGTTCATTTTCCGGAAAACAACGGTGACGTCGAGGAGGGGCGGCGGCGGCTGATTTTCGGTGAGCTGCTGGGCTTTTCTCTCGGTACGGCGCTTTTCAGAAAAAATGAAAGAACCAAAACCTCGGTCAACATGAAAACCGATTTTTCGGAGGAATTTTTCAAAAGGCTGCCCTTTTCCCCCACATCGGCCCAAAAAAGAGCGGCAAAAGAAATTTGCGCCGACATGGCAAAAGGCCTTCCCATGCGGCGGCTGCTCCAAGGGGACGTTGGATCCGGCAAAACGGCGGTTGCGGCGGCCGCGCTTTACACCGCCTTCAAAAACGGCTGGCAGACGGCCTTTATGGCTCCCACCGAAATATTGGCGGCGCAGCATTTCGATTCGCTTAAAAAGCTGCTCGGGGAGGACATGAACATCGCCCTTCTCACCGGCTCGCTGACAAAAAAGACAAAAGCCGAAATTTATGCCGACCTAAAAAGCGGCAAAACAGACCTTGTCATCGGGACCCACGCCCTTATTCAGCAGGGCGTTACCTTTAAAAATCTCGGGCTTGTCATAACCGACGAACAGCACCGTTTCGGAGTCAGGCAGCGCTCAAGCCTGACCGAAAAGGGTGAAAATCCTCATCTGCTCGTCATGTCGGCCACCCCCATTCCAAGGAGTCTTGCCCTTATAATTTACGGCGATCTCGACCTTTCGGTGCTTGACGAAATGCCCCCGGGGCGAACCCCCGTTGAAACCTATTCGGTAAGCTCCGCACTTCACACCCGCGCTTATGCCTATGTCCGCCGACACCTTGACGGCGGAAATCAGGGGTATATAATCTGCCCTCTCGTGGAAGAAGGCGACGGCGGCACGCTGCTTTCGGCCGAAAAGCTGTACGGCGAGCTTTCAAAAAACGAGTTTTCGGGATACACCGTCGGCCTTTTGCACGGCAAAATGAAGCCCAAGGAAAAGGACGCCGTTATGAGGAATTTTTCCTCGGGAAAAATTCAGCTGCTCATTTCCACCACCGTGGTCGAGGTGGGAGTCGACGTGCCAAACGCCGTTATTATGATAATAGAAAACGCCGACCGTTTCGGACTTTCCCAGCTTCATCAGCTCCGCGGACGGGTGGGACGCGGCAAGGACAAATCCACCTGTATTCTCATATGCGATTCAAAGGGCGAAACGGCAAAGCGGCGCATGGATATTATGTGCAAGACCTGCGACGGCTTTAAAATTGCCGACGAGGACCTTAAAATGAGAGGACCCGGCGACTTTTTCGGTTCAAGACAGCACGGACTTCCCATTTTTAAAATCGCCGATTTGACCACCGATTCGGGGTTGGTCGCTCTTTCGGCGGCCGCCGCGAAGGATATTTTAAGGGACGACCCTTCCCTTTCAAAGCCAAAAAACAATGACCTTAAAATTCAAATCAAAAAGCTTTTTTCCACCGTTTCGAACGGCGGAATCAGCTGAAAAGGAGATATAATATGAAAATAACCGAAACAACCTATAAAAATGTCGCCGCAATCGAATGCGAAACCGAAAAAATCAAGGTTAAATTTTTGCCGCAAAACGGCTGCCGTATGCAGTCGGTAATCGACAAGGAAACGGGCACCGAATTCATGGCTCTTGACAAGGATCCCGATTTTAAACCCCAGTTCCTCGGCGGCAGCTATATCGAGGGCGACGTTTCGGGCTGCGACGATATGTTTCCCACCATCGACCCCATGACATTTAAAGACGGCGAGCGCGGCGGAAAGGAATACCCCTGTCACGGGGAGGTCTGCCGCGTGGCGCATAAAACCGAGTTTTTTGACGGCGGTTTTTCCACATATTATCACTCCGACGAGCTGCTCTACGGCTATAAAAAAACCGTGTGTGAAGGAGAAAACGGCGGAGTCAGGGTCACCTATGAAATCAAGAACGAGGGCAGCGAGGATTTCCGCTGCATGTGGGCGGCTCATTTCATGGCGGCGGCCGAAGAGGGCGGCTATGCAGTCACCCCCTATAATGACGGCGACAAGGGCGAGATCATGTTTGACGAGGACGGTCAGTTCGGAAAGCGCAACGACGTATTTTCGGTTCCCCGCTCGGCTCTTATTTCGGCAAAATACGGCGAGGACGCAAACGCCTATAAATTCTTCTATCTTGACAAAATCGCAAATGGGTCGGTGGGATATTACCGCCCGTCGGTCAAAAAGGCAATAACCATGGATTTTGACAAAGAAAAGCTCCCCTACATCGGCGTTTGGGTCAACAACGGCCGATTTAAGGGAATGTATAACATCGCCATGGAAATCGCCACCTCCCCCTTTGACAAGCCCGAAACGGCAATCGAACGGGGAATAGATTTTAAAATCGCCCCCGGCGAAACCTTTAAATTCGACATCACCGTCAACATAAAATAAAACTTTTTGCAAAGAAAGCGTTCGGCTCAAAGGCTGAGCGTTAATAAGGCAGTTTTGCTTCAAAACAACATCTTTTTGTACAATAACGCGTTAAATCCCACAGATATGCGTCAGCATTATCTGT
>JABLTO010124593.1_pt1 | contig 140845 bp, 132 predicted proteins | sample 7160091 | NCBI WGS metagenome assembly JABLTO01 (sample SAMN14651225, study PRJNA627086) | human gut metagenome | isolation source: feces | host: Homo sapiens | reverse complement strand
GCGAAGAAAATCGCACTGGACGATGCCGGGGTCAATGTGAAGGTGGTCTTCACGACAGAAGAGCTGGTTGCCGGCGGCATCAAAACGCCTTACTACCGGTTCGTCTTTGCCGATGCGAAAACACAGTGGACATACCGCATTGATGCGGTGCTAGGCACTGTGTTGGAGAAGCAGCAGAAAGAGCTCGTGACAACGGACTTCATCTCTCTGGAGGAGGCGAAGGAGATCGCCCTGAAGGATGCCGGACTTGATGAAGCCACACAAAAGATCGTGTTCACCAGAGAAGAGCTGAGCCGCAATCAGGGCAAGCCTTGCTACATTCTGGAGTTCTACACGGACAAGTGTGCGTATTCCTACAAGATCGATGCAGTATCCGGGGAGATCATCGGTAAAAAGATCGAATGGATTTTACAGCGAGAGTCCGAGGCCTCCCAAAATGCCGATACAGAACAGCGCAAGGGAAGCTGAACGAACATAGCTCATATGCAAGCCAAAGCGGGCAGGCACAAAACTGTGCTTGCCCGCTCATGCATATAATTGACTGATTAGTTATTCCCGGATGAACAGCCCCACCGTCTCACAATGTGCCGTGCGGGGGAAAAGATCCACGGGGCGGTAGCATTGCAGGATATACCCCATATCCCGCAGGGCGGCGGCATCCCGTGCCATAGTGGCGGGGTTACAGCTCACCATCACGATGCGCCCGGGCGCCATTTGAACGACAGCCTGAAGCGTCACATTGTCGCAGCCCTTACGCGGCGGGTCAAGCACGACCACATCCGGCCGCAACCCGCGCGCAGCAAGGATAGTAGCGGCACGCCCGGCGTCCCCGCAGATGAATTCTGCATCGGTCACACCGGCACGACGGGCGTTTTCCCGGGCATTTTCCACGGCGCCGGGCACCACCTCCACACCGATGAGCTTTTGCCTCGGGCGCACCATCGAAAGCCCGATGGTACCGGCTCCGCAATAGAGGTCAAGCAGCGTTTCTTCGGGCTTTAGGCCGGCCAGCCGGGCGGCTTCCCGGTAAAGTTGCTCGGCAGCATCATGGTTGACCTGATAAAAGCTGTTTGGGGAAAGCGAAACAGAGATCCCGCAAAGGGTATCCTGTAAAGTGCCGGGCCCTGCCAGCACCGTCTGTTCTTTCCCGAGGATCACATTATCCCGCCGGGTGTTGTGATTAAGGATTACGGTGGAAACCTTGGGAAAGGCCTCCTGCACCTGCCGGGCAAATCCATCGGCATCGGGCAGCCGGCTGCCGTTTATGATAAGACACAGCATGACACTTCCGTCGATAGCCGCCTGCCGCAGATAAAGGTGCCGCAGCAGCCCCTTGCCGGTTCCTTCATCATAGACTGTGATACCGTGCGCATCGGCATAGCGGCACACCCATCCGGCAATCTCGCTGAACAGAGCAGGCTGGAGGGGACAATCCCTGCAGGGGATAACGGTATGGCTGCGCGGCGCAAAAAAGCCGGTATAGCAGCCGTTTTCATTCCTGCCAAAGGGGAACTGCGCCTTATTGCGGTAACGGTCATGGCAAGGGGAGGGTAGGATCGGCAGCGGTTCCATCTCATAGCCGCCGATGCGCTTCATCGCATCCCGTACCCAGCCTGTTTTTTCCCGCAGCTCGGCCTCATAGGTGATGTGCCGCAGGCTGCACCCTCCGCAGCGCTTGTAGCAGGCGCAGTCCGCAGGGATACGGTCGGGGGAGGGGACAAGGAGCTCCTCAATGATGCCGTAGCAGTAGCTTTTCTGCACCTTTACGATGCGTACCTTCAATTCATCACCGGCAGCTGTCATCGGCACAAAAACGGCGATGCCGTCTGCATGCCCTACACCGCTGCCTTCCCCGGTGACAGACTCTATTTTCAGTGGAATAATATCATTTTTCTTAAACATAAAGCTCTCCTTTTCGGGCTGCCATGCCCCCATTATAGCATCCCGGTGTCGGTTTGGGAATAACCGAACGCAAAAAGGCTTTCCATCCGGGCTGCCCTGTGCTATAATATTTTGGCTGTCTTTCGGAAAGGAGGGAGGTCTGATGCAGGTATCGCTGCATGATGTAACCAAAAGCTTTGGCAGTGAGGTTATTTTCAGCGGTGTAACCGCAAAAATAGAAGATCATGACCGGATCGGTCTGGTCGGCCCCAACGGTACCGGCAAGACCACCCTTTTGCGGGTCATCTGCGGCGAACTGGAGCCGGACGACGGCCCCGGCGAGATCGCCCGAGGGTCCGATCTTTCCATCGGTTATCAAAAGCAGAACTGCGGACTGACCTTTGAGGGAACCATTTGGCAGGAGATGCAATCGGTTTTTGCCGATGTATATGCGCTGGAGCGCCGCATGAAGGAGCTTCAGGGGCAGATGGCGGCAGGGGACAGCTCGGCACTGGCCGAGGAGTACCGCCGCACCGAGGACGCTTTTCTTGCGCGGGACGGCTATCAAATCGAAGTTAAAATAAAAACGGTGCTTACCGGCATGGGCTTTGCCGAACACGGCTTTGATAAATGCGTGGATAAGCTCTCCGGCGGAGAGCAGACCCGGCTTGCGATCGCCAAGCTGCTGCTGGAGGCTCCCAGCCTGCTCATTTTGGATGAACCGACCAACCACCTTGATTTTGCCACCTTAAACTGGCTGGAGGACTACCTTTCCGGCTATAAGGGGGCCTTGCTGGTGGTTTCGCACGACCGCTACTTCCTTGATAAGCTCTGCAATAAGATATGGGAGCTGGAGGACGCCGTCCTGTGGGAATATAAGGGCAACTATACCGCCTATACCAAGCAGCGGGAGGAGCAGGACGCCCGCCAGAAAAAGCTGTACGAACAGCAGCAGGCGGAGCGTGCCAAGCTTGAAGATTATGTTGCCCGCAATCTGGTGCGTGCCTCTACGACGAAAATGGCACAGTCCCGGCAGAAGATGCTGGAGCGGCTGGAGCCGGTAGGGAAGCCCCGCCGCCGCTTAAAGCCGCCAAAAATCCGCCTGGAATTTGAAACCGAGCCGGTCAAGGATGTTCTGACCGTCGAAAACCTTACCATTGCGGTGGGCAGCGGGGAAAAGGAACGGGTGCTGCTTTCCGACGCCGAATTCAATATCCAACGCGGCGATAAGGTCGCTATTATTGGGCCGAACGGCAGCGGAAAAACCACCCTGCTGCGTGCCCTGCTTTCCGCCCAACCGCCCGTAACGGGCAGAATTTCCTGGGGATGCGGTGTTAAACGCAGCTACTACGATCAGGGAAGCGACCACCTTGACCAGTCCCTTACCGTCATGGATACCATGTGGAAGGCCTACCCCCGGATGTACGAAACACCCCTGCGCACTGCATTGGGCGCCATGGGGCTTACCGGGGAGGACGCCTACCGTCTGGTCGGACAGCTTTCCGGCGGAGAACGGGCAAGATTAAAGCTGGCGATGATATGCCTTGCGGGCAGCAACGTATTGGTACTGGATGAACCCACCAACCATCTTGACCTTCCCTCCAAGGAGGTCTTGCAGCAGGCACTTTCGGAATACGAGGGCACGTTGATTATCGTATCGCACGACCGTTACCTGCTGGACCGTGTCCCGAACCGGATCTTTGCCATCGAAAACGGCAAACTCACGCAGTATAAGGGCGGCTACGGGGATTATCTCAAGGCCAGGGCAGAGCAGGGAAGCGAAAAAGCCGCCCCCGCCCACATCAAGACCGACAGCGAGCAGAAAAAGCAATACAATCGCGGCAAGGAGCAGCGCCGGGAGGACGCACGCCGCCGCAAGGAATATGCCGAAGCGGAAGCGCTCATCCATACGCTGGAGGAGGAGCTGGAGGCGGCAAAGGCCGAAATGTCATTGGACAGTGTGCAGAATGATTATCAGCGGCTGCAGGAGCTCTGCACCCTCATTGAGGAGAAGCAGCAGCTTCTGGATGCAACGCTCGACCGCTGGCTCATCATCAGCGAGGAGCTGGGAAATCTATAAAAAATGGGCTGCCGGCTTTGTGCCGACAGCTCACTTTTTATGTGTCTTGATTTTTTTGCAGTTCACGGTATTTCCCGTCCGCCGCTTCATAGATGGCGTCATAATCGGTGTGCATCATTTCGGTAAGCGGTGTGGCCGCCGTATAGCGTACACAGGTGCCGCAGTCGGTGCTGAGCGATCGGGGAACCGGCGCCATTCTGGCATCGATCCCGGCCTTCATCATGGTACGGGCGGTGCATTGGGCGGAAAAATGGGTGTGAAAGGTTGCAACATAACTGTTCATGTTATTTGGTCAGGGTCAGGGTGAAATCCTCACCGTCCGGCTTCACATCAACACGGTAGCCCTGGCTGCCCGCATAACGGGTCACATTCTCCACGGCACACTGGTTATCCACCAGTACGGTCATCTCGGCGGAGTTGGATTTTTTTACTTCCTTTTGCACCATGACTACGGGCATGGGGCAGGCCAATCCTCTTGCGTCTACCATTTTTATGCCTCCTTTGCAATATTGCGGAAGGATACAACGGCTACTACCACGAAGCCGATGATCACAGCGATCATACCGTTCTGGGTGGGGCCGTTAGCGGAAGAAGCCAAACCGAAGTTGTGGCACAGGGCAGCACCGACCATCATACCCAGTACGGTGATGGTACCATCCGCGCTGCCTTCACCAGCCAGTACGAGCTGACGCAGCGGGCAGCCGCCCAACAGTACGGAGCCCCAGCCTACCAGAGCCATACCCAGAGCATTCCACAGACCGTCGGTGTGGGCGATGGGCTGACCGGCAAAGCCGAAGTTGAGGTTGCCGGTGATCAGGTTGCCGATCATAACGGCGACAATAACGGCGATAAAGCCATACAGCAGCTTGAAATCCTTGAACATCATAGCGTCCCGGATGCCGCCGACGGTGCACAGGCGGGAACGCTGGGCCAAAGCACCGACGATCAGGCCGACGATCAGTGCAACGGCGATGGGAGCGTGCTTGCTGCCGGGGCCCTCGGTGGAGAAGTGGATAAAGGAGGGAGCAGCAACCAGCAGGATGAAGAATGCAATAACGATAGCGGGCATAACGCTGCCCTCGAGGGAGCCGAGCGTGTAGGCGCGCTTCATGGTAAAGCCCTTCTTGAGGAACAGGGTGCCGACGAAGATACCGACAACGAAGCCCACCAGACCGACGATGGCGTTCAGGTCACCGCCGCCGATACGGATCATCATACGCAGCGGGCAGCCCAGGAAAACCAGTGCACCGATCATGACGAACATACCCAGGACAAAGCGCAGGGCAGGGGAGGAGCCGCCGCGGCCCTTGAACTCCTTAAAGCCCAGAGCGGCGATGAGGGAGCCCAGTACGATGCCGATGATCTCGGGACGGATGTACTGTACTGCAGCAGCGGAGTGCAGGCCGAGGGCGCCGGACGTATCACGCAGGAAGCAGGCGATACAGAAGCCCATGTTGCCGGGGTTGCCCAGTGCGGTCAGCAGTACGGCGGCAGCGCCTACCACCAGACCGGCGGCGACCACCAGCCAGTTTACTTTTTTCATGGTATTAACCTCTCTTTGGTGAATATTTGACAAACGATTTGTCATACGTTTATCATCATATAGAATAACGAAGCAGCGAATAAAAGTCAATATCCCCGCAGCCTGTCGAATAAATAATCGCCTACGCAATATACTGTTCGCCATACCCGAATTTCATTCCTATTAAATGTAAAAATGAAGCCCGCAGGGGGGCTCCTTTTTAACGGTTATTTTGGGGCGTTCTCTTTTTTGCGGGGAGGATAGAGTTTTATGCAATGATCCAGCTCGATTGCTTTGTTCATCTGCTCCTTGGCATAGCTGCTGGCTTCGCCCCACAGGGTAAAGTGCGCATCGCACCGGTTCTGCCGGAAGTTATCGCATTGAAGCTCTGCATACCGGGGGCCGCATTCCGGGCATTTTACCTGCCCAATAAAATGCTTATCATCCAACGCAAACCAGCAGGGCAGCCGCAGCCGGCGCCCGCAGGTGGGGCAGGTAAAGGCCACATTCTGCTCCATCCGGATAGCCTTTTTCACACTGTACATCAGCGGTAGTTTTGGTTTTTTCGGCTTTACCAGTGTGTTTTTCAGTGCATCCAGCTCCTCGGTGGTGGGCAGCGGGCCATAGCGCTCGGTCAGTGCGCGTCCTATGGCGGCGGTGAACTGCGCATCGCAGTAGGCATCGTGGTAGGCCTGATCCTCCGGTTCCGGCAGTTCCATCGCCTCCACGGCGGTTTTCAGCGCATAGTTACGGATGCTCTTTTCCGTCCGATAAGAATAGGCCATCTGCACATCATAGCGGTTCAGCCGCTTTGGCACCTCCATGCCGATATGCGCAAGATTTTTCTCCAGCACGCCAAAGTCGTTTCCGCTCCACGCAATCAGTGTATCGCAGTCGCCGCACCAGTCAAAAAACGCCTTTGCCACGGCTTGCAGCGGCTCCTCGTTTTGCAGGTCCTTCATGGTGATGGAAAGGATCTTTTGAATATACGGGTTCATTTTCCGGTAGATGGCCGGGCGGACTAGCCGCCGGAAGCCATCGATCTCCCGATATTCCTCATCGGTTTTCACGGCGCCTATCTCAATGATCTCATCAAAGCTGTTGCCGTCCAGGAAGCCGGTATTCCATTCCAGGTCAAAAAATACTTTATTCAATGGGCTTGCTCCTTACAATTAGGGTACTGCCCCTTATTTTAGCGTATTTTACGCCAAAAGAAAAGTATTCCGCCGGTTTTCTTTTCGATATTTCTTCGATTCGGCTTTCCGCTTGACAAATCCCGTTATATCAGTACAATGGTTGGTGATTCTGGGAGGAGCCCAAAATATTCCCCGACCATTAGGAGAAAGCAAAGATGGAAAGAAAGCTATTTTGTCAAATTAGCCCCTTTTGCTACCGCATTTCGGTGGAAAAGGAGATTTTTTTGCGCAATCTGCGGGACCTGTTTTCCTCGGTACGCTTTGCAGAGCGCCGTGAAACAGAACCGCTGCCGGCGCTTATTAAGGGGCACCGTTCCCCCATGCTGCGGCAGCTCAATGGCGTAGATATGCAGCTCCAGCAGAATAAGGAAACCAACCTCCGCCTTTCCGGCGCGCGCATCAACGGGATCGTCATCGAACCGGGCGAAACCTTTTCCTTTTGGCATACCGTAGGCAGAACAACGGCGAAAAAAGGCTATCTGCCGGGGCTTACCATCGGCGCCGGGCGCCTGGGTGCCGATACCGGCGGCGGGCTGTGCCAGATGGCCAATCTCATCCATTGGATGGTGCTGAACAGCCCCCTGACCGTCACCGAGCTTCACCACCATACCGACGCCCTGTTTCCGGATAGTGGGCGGCGGGTGCCGTTCGGCACGGGCACCAGCATCTTTTATAAAAATGTAGATTACCGCTTTCGCAATGATACCGATACCCCGGTTCAGCTGCTCATCTGGCAGGAGGAACACGACCTGTGCGGTGAGCTGCGGGCGGGGCACTCCTTCCCGTACCGCTGGCGTATCGTGGAGGAGGATCACCACTTCAAACGGGAGCAGGACGGTAACTACTACCGCTGTAGCCGCATTTATCGGCTCAAAATGGACTGTGAAGGTAACGAGCTTGACAGAGAATTGCTGCTTGTAAACCATTCTAAAGTGATGTATGACCCCGCACTCATCCCGCCGGAGCAGCTCCGGGAGGAACAGCCATGTTGAGAGAACGGAGCTTTTCCCATCGGGGCGGCATTTGCTGCCGTATGGGGGAACAGGCTCTCGGCTGGGATGAACTGCACGGCCGGGCGGCTGCTTTGGCAGCAGTGCTGGCCGAGGGCAGCGGCCCCGTTTTGCTCTACGGCCCCAAGTCCCCCGATTATGTGATCGCCTTGGTGGGCTGTCTTTGGGCGGGCAGGCCGTATATCCCGGCCGGGCCGCATCTGCCGGCGCTTCGGGTCGCCGCTATGGTGCGGCAGTCCGGTGCAAAAACTGCTGTGTGCATCACCCCGCTGCCCCAAGACGCTGCGGCGGGCTTGTCCTGCATCCGGCTGCCGCAGCAGGGCGGGGAGGACTATACCCTGCCGCCTGTTTCCGGGGATGACGTCGCCTATATCCTGTTTACCTCCGGCAGCACCGGCACACCAAAGGGCGTGATGGTCACCTACGCCAATCTGGATCATTTTATCGAATGGTTCACCGGCCGGCCTGCGATTGCAGGGCTTTACCCCCACGCCGTTCTTAATCAGGCGCAGTTTTCCTTTGACCTTTCGGTCGCCGATTTGACCTACGCCCTTTTTACCGGCTGCACCCTGGAGCTTCCCGTCGAAGATACCCCGATCCATGCCATGGGCAGCCGGGCGGAGCTGGCGGTGATGACCCCATCCTTTGCGGACTGCTGCCTGCTGGAGGAGCAGTTTACCGCCAAAAACCTGCCCTGCCTGCAAACCGTATTTTTCTGCGGGGAGCCGCTGCGGGGCAGTACGGTGCGGCGGTTATGGCAGCGTTTTCCGGGGCTTCGTGTCATCAATGTCTACGGCCCTACCGAGGCCACCTGTGCCGTCACCTCGGCGGAGATCACCCCGGCGCTGGCACAGCAGGAGGCTCTGCCCATCGGCCATGATGGGGGAGAGGCGGTCGAGGTATTGCTGGATCAGGATGGCCGCATCACCCTGCAAGGGAAAAGCGTTGCCGTAGGGTATCTCGGCGGGGAACGCTTTTCGGGCCGGTTTCCGACAGGCGATTTAGGCCGGCTCGAAAACGGCCTGCTGTGGTATATTGGCCGCTGTGATGACCAGATCAAATATAAAGGCTACCGCATCGAGCCCGGCGAGATCGAAGCGGCTATGACGGCACTGCCGGGGGTACGGCAGGCGGTCGTACTGCCCCGCAAGGATCGCTTCGGCCGGGTCATTTCGCTGCGGGCGCTGGCCGCCGCGGAGGACAATGTACGGGAGGATGATCTCCGCCGCAGCCTGCGGCAAACCCTGCCGGACTACATGATCCCGCGGCAGATCGCCTTTTGCGCCGCACTGCCCATCACGACTAACGGCAAAACCGACCGCAGGCAGGCCATGCAAATGGCAGATGCGCTATGGGAAAATAACGGAACACTTTAACGGAGGGATGACCCATATGACAAAGGATAAGCTGCTGCAAAGCCTGTGCAAGGCCTGTGACAGGCCGCTTAATTGGGATACCGAGCTTTTGCAAAGCGGGTATCTTGATTCGCTGGCGATGGTTCTGCTGGAGGAGGAAATGGAGCTGGCCGGGGAGCGCTTCTCGGTGGCAAGAATACCGCATGATGCACTGGCGACCCCGCAGGCGCTTTGGGATTGGTACAGCACCGGGACATACAAATAAGACGCCGGCATAGGGCGATCGACTGCTGCGGATGATTTGACAGGCAACCTGTGATGTGCTAAAATCATCGGGTTATATCAGAAGGGAAGTGACGGTATGTCAATCATCGAGCTGCTGCTCATCGGCATCGGTCTTTCTATGGATGCATTTGCGGTGGCCATCTGTAAGGGACTTGCCATGCGGCGCATCAATTACCGCCACACCCTGATTATTGCGCTGTCGTTCGGCGGCTTTCAGGCGCTCATGCCCTATATCGGGTGGCTGCTGGGCAGCCGCTTTGCACGGTATATCACCCGGTACGATCATTGGATCGCCTTTCTTCTCCTGCTGTTCATCGGCGGGAAGATGATATGGGACACCCTGCACGAGGGAGACGGGGATGATATAGATTTTGCGGGCGAACGGCTGGATATCAAGGAGCTCCTGCTGATGGCGGTAGCGACCAGCATCGATGCGCTGGCGATGGGTATTACCTTTGCATTTCTTTCGGTCAACATCGGCGTTGCCTGCGGGATCATCGGTGTTTCGACCTTTCTCATTTCGACGCTGGGCGTGTTTATCGGCAACCGTTTCGGGACAAAATACAAAAACAAGGCCTCCATGACCGGCGGCATCATCCTTATCCTCATCGGCTTTAAGGTCTTACTGGAGCATTTGGGCGTTTTTGGGTAAAAATTACCCCGGAATACATTGACAAATTCTCCGCAACATACTATAATGACCCCGTAAAAGGGAGTAGTTTGCGCAGTTCTTCTGCGTTGGGCGGTGTCGTCATCCCGGCGCCTCGGCGCTCGTACCGTCCATAGACACGCTGTGTTTAGAACAAGACTTTTACAAAGGCTCTTTTGAGGTCTTTGTAAGAGTCTTTTTGTTTAGAGTAACCGCAAATACAATGTACGAGGTGACTGACTATGATTTTCGATGAAATCGGCAGCCTGTTTATTAATGTGGCGGCATTAAGCGACTGGCGCTACTGGGTCATGTGGCTCATCGGCGGCCTGCTCATTTATCTGGCGATCGCCAAAGATATGGAGCCGACGCTTTTGCTGCCGCTGGGCTTTGGTACCATTCTGGTTAATATCCCGCTTTCCGGCGCCATTGATCAGGTCGGGGCAAACGGGCAGGTGACCGAGGGTGCGTTATCCACCCTGTTCAATGCCGGTATTGCCAATGAACTGTTCCCGCTGATCCTGTTTATCGGTATCGGCGCCATGATCGACTTCGGCCCGGTTTTAAGCAACCCCAAGCTGATGATCTTCGGTGCGGCGGCGCAGTTCGGTATCTTCCTTACCTTCTGTGCGGCGTCCATGTTCTTCGGCACCAATGACGCTGCCTCCATCGCCGTCATCGGCGCAGCGGATGGCCCTACCTCCATCTTCGTTTCCCAAATGCTCAATTCCAAGTATCAGGGTGCCATCATGGTGGCGGCCTATTCCTACATGGCGCTGGTGCCCATCATCCAGCCGCCGGTCATCAAGGCGCTTACCACCCGCAAGGAACGCCTGATCCGCATGCCCTATAAGCAAGTGGAGATCAGCAAAACCACCCGCATCCTGTTCCCGATCATGGTAACCATCGTGGCCGGCATCATCGCCCCCACCTCGGTGGCGCTTATCGGCTTCCTCATGTTCGGCAACCTCATCCGTGAATGCGGCGTGCTCAATTCTTTGAGCGAAACCGCCCAGCACGTACTGGCCAATCTCGTGACCATCTTCCTCGGCATCACCATTGCCGCCAACATGCAGGCGGAGCAGTTCCTCAAGCCGGAAACCCTGCTCATCCTCTGCCTTGGTCTGGTGGCGTTCATCTTTGATACCGCCGGCGGCGTGCTGTTTGCAAAATTCCTCAATCTGTTCCTCAAGACCAAGATCAACCCGATGATCGGTGCAGCCGGTATTTCCGCCTTCCCGATGAGCGGCCGTGTGGTGCACAAGCTGGGTCTGGCCGAGGATAAGCAGAACTATCTGCTGATGCAGGCCATCGGCGTGAATGTTTCCGGTCAGATCGCCTCCGTTGTAGCGGGCGGCCTGATCCTGAACTTCTTCCTGTAATAAAGGGGGTAAACAGTATGAACTTTAATCCCGGAGCGTTTATCGGCAATCTCCACTATCTTGTATCGGGTATGCTGGGGATATTCCTTGTTATCGGCATCATTATTATTTTCACCATGCTGCTCAATAAGCTCTTCCGCAAAAAATCCTAAAAAAACATTAAAAAACTCTTTACACTTCGTTTATTGCATCCGGCCGGGGAAAGCGCTATCTTTTAGGTAGGATAGTATGATGGAAAAGGGACGAAGCAATGACAATGACAGACCGTCAAAAGAAGATATGGGGCATTGCCGCCATCATTGCATTGGTGGTATTCACCGGGCTGCTGTGCTGGTTTGTAGGGCGGCCGATGATCCGTTTTGTCTCCGAGCCCGATGAGTTTCGGGAGTGGGTGGACGGCCACGGCATTTGGGGCAGGGTTGCCTTTATCGGCATGGTCATCTTTCAGATCATCGTCGCCATCATTCCCGGCGAGCCGCTGGAGATCGGTGCCGGGTATGCCTTCGGTGCGCTGGAGGGCACCATCCTGTGCCTGATCGGCGCAGTACTGGGCGGCGCCATTGTGGTGCTGCTGGTGCGGCGATACGGCATCAGGCTGGTCGAGGTTTTCTTTCCCCGGGAAAAGATCATGTCGCTGCCCTTTATGCAGGATAACCGCCGTTTGGAGCTGCTGGTGTTCATCGTTTTTATGATACCCGGCACCCCGAAGGATCTGTTATGCTACGCGGTGGGGCTTACCACCCTGCGTATGCGTGACTGGCTTTGGATCTCACTGGTGGCGCGAATTCCGAGCATTATAACCTCCACCATCGGCGGAAATGCCCTGGGGGAGCAGAACTATCGCTTTGCGGTCATCGTCTTTGCCATTACGCTGCTTATCAGCCTTTGCGGTATACTGGTGTACCGCCGCATCTGCCGCAAGGAAAACAGCGAGCAAAGTAATCCGACCGTTACGACGGAAAGCCCCCGCAAAGAATAAAATCAGCAAAAATATCGGCCCCACTTTCCTTTTCCGGGAGAGCGGGGCCGCTGTTTTTTTGAGTTATCGTACAATGATCTGCCCGAGAACCTCACCGACCTTACCGTGAATGGTAAGAGAGGTCCGGTTATCCATCGGGGTGGGGTCACGGTTGATTAAAACCAGATTGCTGCCGCGAAAATACCGGATCAGCGAAGCCGCCGGGTAAACGGTAAGGGAGGTCCCGGCGATGATCAGCATATCCGCCTCCGAAATATACCGCAGGCTTTCATCGATGGTACGGCTGTCCAGCTGCTCCTCATACAGTACCACATCGGGCTTTATCAGACCGCCGCAGCTGCAGCGGGGGATACCGGTGCTGTTCAGGATCTCCTCGGCGGAATAGCACTTATGGCATTTTTGGCAGTAGTTGCGGTGGACGCTCCCATGCAGCTCCAGCACGTTTTTACTGCCGGCCATCTGGTGCAGCCCGTCTATATTCTGTGTCACAACTGCCGAAAGCCTCCCGGCGGCTTCCAGCTCGGCCAGCTTACGGTGGGCGGCGTTGGGGCGAGCGGTCAGGCAGATCATTTTCTGCCGGTAGAAATCAAAGAATTCCGCCGTATGGCTGATAAAAAAGCTATGACTCAAGATGGTTTCGGGCGGATAGTCAAACTTTTGATGGTAAAGCCCATCGACCGAACGAAAATCGGGGATGCCCGACTCGGTGCTGACACCGGCGCCGCCGAAAAACACTATGCGGCGGGAGCCGTCGATCATCTGCTGCAGCTTTTCAATGTCCTTGTTCATGGGGCCTCCTTGTCTGTGCGTAAAAAGCCGCCGGTGGGCGGCTTTTTGCTTACTGCTTCGGCTTGATTTTATCGGGGTTTCGGCGCAGCTTTTCCTTGGTACCGTCCGGCTTTTGAATGTAGGTATGCTCCAGCGTATGCCGCAGGCTTTCCCGCATTTCGGCAATATACTGCCCACGCAGCTCCATGCGCTCCTTTATCTCCTCATCGGTCAGGTCACGCTCCCGCGAAAGCCTGGAAAGATGACTGATACGATCCAACTTTTTCTGTTCCATAGCGGCTCCTTACTTATTCAAAATCAGATCGATGAGGTGCTGCACGACATCATAGTTAAACTGGTACTTGGCGATGACACAGCCGCCGATGACCAGCCCGATGAAGATCAGCTGCAGCAGCAGCGAGGCAATGCCCAGATTGCGGCGATTGCGGTTATTTCCCCGCCGGAAGGTCCATTTTATGCCGCAGATAAAATTGACGATCGGGATAAATAGCAGGATAAGCGCACCCATAAAAGCACCGACACCCAAAACGGAGGTATCAGGCGGAGCCTTGCGGGGCTTTTCCGGTTCCTCGGCCGGCTGTGGGGCAGGGGGCTGCGGTGCTTCGACCGCCTCGGTATGCTCCTCCGTCCCGGCCGTTACCGCTGCGGGAATATCGGAAAGAAGCTCGTCCTGTTCATTTTCCGGGGGAGTGAAATTCAGCTGTTCATCCATAATGGGACGCTCCTTTTATTGCAGTTTTGCGCCGCACTTTGTACAAAAGGCAGCACCGGGCTGTGCGGGCTCGCCGCAGGCGGGACACTTCACAGATGGAGTACCTTCTTCTGCGGGGGCTTCCTCGGTTTTGATAACGCAGTCGTCATCGGAGGCGTCATCGGATTTAACCAGCGCAATGCGGGCACGCAGCGACTCCACCTGCTCATGCAGCCCCGTGATGGCGACGCAGTCGGCGGCATAGGCGCTTTCGGGGTTTCTCTTTTCCTGCTCATAGACCTTGCGGCCCAGTTCCAGCAGGGAGCTGTTGATATCCGACTGCACCCCGAGAATTTGTGTTTTCAGTTTGGTGATCTCTCCGAGGTCCTTGGCTTTATCGGCGGCAGTCCCCGCCGCGGCGGAAAGCTTTTTACCGAGTTCATTAAAAAATGTCATCGTTAAATCCTCCTTATGCGGGTATATTTTCCGCTTAAATATTAGCACAGTCAGCAGGTAAATTCAATTATTTTTTGGGGCGGAGGGGCAGTAGGCAGCAAGGGGACATTCGCCGCACCGCGGGCGTCTTGCAATGCAGAATTCCCGGCCCAGCAGCACCATACGGTGACAAAACCCGGTGGATTTTTCGGGCGGGATTTTCTCCCGCAGCTGCATTTCCACCTTGTAGGGGTCTTTGCCGGTGGTCAGTCCCAATAGATTGGTGATACGGATGCAATGGGTATCACAGACGTAGGAGGGCTGGCCGTAGATATCCCCGCAGATGAGGTTGGCGGTCTTTCGGCCGACGCCGGGCAGCCTCGTAAGCTCCTCGATGCTGTCCGGCACCTTCCCGCCGTATTCATCCCGCAGCATTTTACACATTTCCACTATATCACGTGCCTTTGTATGATAAAAGCCGCAGCTTCGCACCATTTCCTCCACATCGGCAACATCGGCTTCTGCAAAGGCATTGATATCCGGGTAGCGGGCAAACAGCGCCGGCACCACCATATTGACCCGTGCATCGGTGCATTGTGCCGCCAGCCGCACAGCGATCAGCAGCTCATGTGGGATGCGGTATTGCAGGGAGCAAAGGTCCTGCGGGTACTGCTTTTCCAGCGCCGCAATAATATGCCCGATGCGCTCTTTTTCTTTCATTTTCGTCACGCCCCTTTCCCCACAATGATACGGACAATACGGTAAAATGTCAAGGCACGGGCCCACACTTCGACCATATCCCTGTATGGGAAAAGCTAAAATAGGGAAGACAGGGGGAGGGTCACGAGCATGATCATCTACGGCGATGTACTGGCGGCGGTCAATTTTACCGTCACACTTTTCATTTTGCAGCTGTGCGGAAGGATTCTGGGGGTTCGTCCCGGCAGGGTGGGGAAATACCTTTCGGCTGCGTTGGGGGCGGTGGCGTCCTTTATCATCTTTGTCCCCATCCGCTCGGTAATATGGCAACTGTTGTACCGCCTGGCCGTCTCGGTTTTTTTAGTCGGCGTTGCGTTCCCATCCTTGAGCCGCCGGAAATTTCTCCGGGCCATCGGGGTATTTTATTTCGTCAGCATATTATTTGCCGGGGTCACCATGCTGCTCATCTGGCTGCGGCCGGGACTGGGCTTTTATACCGCCAACGGTGTGGTCTATTATAATATCCCGCCGCTGCTTTTACTGGTTTGTATTGCAGCGGCATACGGGGCGGTTGCGCTGTTTGACCGCTTTACCGCCCTGCGGACGCCCCGAAGGGACATTTACCGTATCACGATAGAGCGTCGGGGGCGAACGGTCCCGGTGCTGGCGCTTGCAGATAGCGGAAACCGCTTGATCGAGCCGTTTTCCGGCCTGCCGGTACTTGTGGTCAATGCCGCCGAGATCTGGGGGCTGTTAGACGCCGAGGAACGCCGTGTTGTGCGGGAAAATAATACCGAAACGGCGCTCCCCGGTCTGCGGTGGGTGCTGGCGGGAACGGTCAACGGCAGCGGGCTGCTGCCCGCCTTTCGCCCGGACCGGATGTATATCGTCATAAACGGCAAAAGGGCGGAGCTGGGCGGCTACATCGCTGCAGCACAGGCCGGGATCGGTAACGGGGACTACAGCGGGGTATTTCACCCCAAGATGATACAGGTACTGCTGTGAGGAGGGAAACAAAATGTTTTTGGTACTAAAGAGGTTATGGTTCAGGCTGATTACACGGCAATATTGTGAGGTTTACTACATAAACGGGCCCGATAACCTGCCTGCGCCGCTTTCGAGGGAACAGGAGGCTGCTGTTTTCCTGCGGCTGGAGGAGGGCGACCCCAAGGCAAAAGAAACGCTCATCACTCATAATCTGCGGCTGGTGGTGTATATCGCGCGGAAATTCGAATCGACCGGTATCGGCATCGAGGACCTGATTTCCATCGGCACCATCGGGCTTATCAAGGCCGTCAATACCTTTTGTCCCGCAAGGAATATCAAGCTGGCGACCTACGCCTCCCGCTGCATCGAAAACGAGATTTTGATGCACCTGCGCAAAATACAAAACCAAAAGACCGAGATCTCCATCGATGAGCCTTTGAATGTAGACTGGGACGGCAACGAGCTGCTGCTCTCGGATATTCTGGGCACGGAGGGGGATACCGTCAACCGCCGGCTGGAGCAGGAGGTGGAATGTAATTCCCTGCGCGCGCTGGTGAATAATCTGGGCGAACGGGAGCAGCGCATCATGCGGCTGCGGTTCGGGCTGGACGGCGGGCGGGAGCGCACCCAAAAGGAGGTGGCGGATATCATCGGCATCTCACAGTCCTATATTTCCCGCCTTGAAAAAAAGATCATCCGGCAGCTGCGGGAGGAAATGCAGCGGGTATATTAAGCGCTCAAATCCCCCACTCGGGGAAAGAAGAAAAATCCCGGCGAAATATGCTGAAATTGCTGTTGCAAAGGGATGGGGAAAAATGCTATACTGACAGTAGTTATAATCAGTATGAAGGAGTGTGTTTTCCGTGCAGGAGGCGAAACAGTTTCCCACCGCATTTTTTGGCTTCGAGCGCAAGTCGGTGCTGGACTATATTTACGAGCAGGATCGGCAGGCACGGGAAGCGCTGGAGGAGCTGGCCCGGCGCAATGACGTGCTGGATCGCAAGGCGGCCGAGCTGGGCGATAAGCTGGCGGCTTTGACGGCGCAGTATCAGCAGGCCGTTGCCGAGGGCGAGGAAAAGGAACGGCGTCTTGCCGAACAGGGCGGCGACTGCGCCCGCTTGCGGGAGCGTACCAATAAGCTGGCCACCCAGCTGCGGGATAAGGAAAACGCCCTGCAGCTGCAAATGGAGCTCAATAAAAAAATGCAGGCCAAGGTGAATGAGCAGGAGGCCGCCATCAACGGGCTGCGAGCCGAACTGAACGAGGCAAAGCTGCAGGCGGATCTGTTTAAGGGCCGCCACGAGGATTTTAACGGGCTGAAAAACCAGCTGGATGAAATCAAGACCCAGTTTGCCGAGCGCCTTTCGCAGTTTGAACGGGACTTTAACCGTTTGGAGTCCGAGGTGCCCTGCTGCCGTGCCGCAGCTGCAAAAGCCGGCGACAAAGATGGCCATAAGCCGGCAGCCTGCAGGGTAACGCTCCGTCGCCGGAGTGCCCCGCAGCAAAGTGAGGAGTCCGCTAAAATGACAGGCGGCGCCGCAAGCCGTGTATGCAAGATCCTGAATGAGTGGAAGTGATGTGACCGATGATCAAATTGATACCCTCGCTGGAGATGCTGGGGGATATCCTGCGAACCATCCGGATACAGGATGTTTTGGATATCCTTATCGTGGCATATCTGGTCTATAAATTGATCGACCTGCTGCGGGAGACCCGCGCGGGGCAGCTCATCAAGGGCGTACTGGGCATAATCCTTGTGTATGTGCTGTCCCAGGCATTCCAGTTGCGCGCGGTCAGCGCCATCATCCGCTATTTGATCACCTACGGCGTTTTCGCACTGCTTATCATTTTCCAGCCGGAGCTGCGAAAGATCCTGGAGAAGCTGGGACGCACCAGCTTTTCGCTTTCCCAGCTCCGCAGGACGGTCAAAAATATCGGTGACAGCAGCTTTGAAAGCAACAGCAATATGATGCGCTGTATCAATGCCATCTGCGACAGCTGCGCCATCCTTTCCAAGGAACGCACCGGCGCCCTGATCGTCATCGAGCGCAGCACCCGCCTGGGGGATATCATTGCGACCGGCACCCTGGTGGATGCCAATCCCACCGCCGAATTGATCCGTAATATCTTCTTCAAAAATTCCCCCCTGCATGATGGCGCCATGGTCATCCGGGATGGAAGGGTCCATGCAGCCGGTTGTTTTTTGCCGCTGTCCAATAACTACGATATCAGCCGGACACTGGGCACCCGCCACCGCGCAGCCCTGGGAATGTCGGAGGTCAGCGATGCGCTGGTCGTCATCGTTTCGGAGGAAACCGGCGCCATTTCGGTCGCCAAGGACGGCAAGCTCAATCTGCGCCTTACCGTCAATAGCCTCAATTCCATCCTTTGCGATGAACTGCTATCCGAGCAGGAGGTCAAAAAAGGCAACCCGATGGATACCCTGATGAACCTCTTTAGGAGGAATGGTCATGAACAAAAATCAAAATGAAGCGGTACAGCCGTCGGCCGACCGTCCCAAAACCATGCGGATCATCCTTTCGGTGGTCATTGCATTTTTTGTGTGGATGGCTGCCATGCTGGCGGCTCCCGAAATTACAAAGCATATTAAGGATGTTCCCATTTCGGTGGATATCCCCACCAGCGCCATGCTGGAGGTCATAGAGGGCGAGGACACCAAGGTCTCTCTTATTTTGGACGGCAAGCAGTTCGAGATCGGCAACTACGGCCCCAAGGACGTCCGTGTTGTCGCAGATGCCTCCAATATCACCGAGCCCGGCACCTACGAGGTACCGCTGAAGGTGCAGGATAATGGCACCCGCAGCTATTCGGTCACCTCCATTTCGCCCTCCAGCGTCACCCTCACCTTTGAAGCGAGAGCCACCAAGCTGCTCCAGATCCAAACCGATATTACCGGGCTTACGACCCCAAAGAACTACATCGCCCCCGAAAACGAGATCACCCTTGACCCCACCACTGTTGAGATCAGCGGGGCGGAAAGTCTGATCTCCCGGGTGGAGCGAGCCGTTATCGAGGTGGATTTCAGCCGGGAGGTAACCACCACCCAGCGGCAGAATTCCAAGATCACCTACTACGATGCCGGCGGCAATAAGCTGGAAACCGAGGGCCTTTCCTATTTCCATCAGGATGTCAGCAATGTTTCCGTCACCATCCCGGTAAAGCGTGTCGCCACGCTGCCGCTCACCGTTTCGTTCCTCAATGTGCCGGAAAACTTCCCGCTGGAGGAGCTCAAATACACCCTTTCCGTCTCGTCGCTGACCGTCGCTGCAGAGGACTCGGTGCTGCGCAATCACAGCAGTCTCGTGCTGGGGTATATCGATTTCAAACAGATGAACCTTTTGACCGGCTCACAGATGGACTTCACGGTGCAGCTGCCGGAGGGCTTTACCGATATGGACGATACCGAGATCGTAACGGTCTCCTTTGCGGCCGATGATCTCGCCTCCGCCAATTTCAGCCTGAAAAACTTCCAGCTGGTGAATGTGCCGGACGGCATCACCGCCACGGTGGATGAAACCTCTCTGCGGGTATATGTGCTGGGCAAAAAGAACATCATCAACAGCATAGCGGCAGGGGACTTTGTCGTGAAGGTCGATCTTTCCGATATGAAGGCCCGCCCCGGCAAGTACGAGGTGCCGGTATCCATCTATGCCCCCACCAAGGGCTTTGTGTGGGCGGTGGGCGAATACACCGTCACCGTCGAGGCCAAATCCGCCTGATCAAATTACTGATAGTTCGGCTCTGCTTGCTATGGGCAGAGCTGAATTTTCATTCGGGGAGAAAGTATGAGTATCTATCTTGTCAACAATATCATAATACCACTGGATGCGCAGCCCGATTTCCGGCGGGAGGTCATGAATGCGCTGCGCTGTAAAGGCAGGGACCTTTTGTCGGTGGATATCTACCGTAAAAGCGTGGATGCACGCAAAAAGGACCATATCCTGCTCAATTACACCGTAGCCGCCACGCTGAAGGACGGGGTCGTGCTTTCCCCGCGCGCCGCAGGACGCCTGCTTCGGGAGGAAAAACCGAGCTTTACACCGGGAACCGAAAAGCTGCGGCACCGCCCGGTCATCATCGGCACGGGCCCTGCTGGAATGTTTGCGGGGCTTACCCTTGCAAGAGCCGGCTACCGCCCCATCCTTTTGGAGCAGGGCGCGCCGATGGAGCAGCGGATGCTTGATGTCGATAACTTCCTGGTGGAGCACCGGCTGGATGAACGCTCCAATGTCCAGTTTGGCGAAGGCGGGGCAGGCACCTTTTCGGACGGCAAGCTGATGACCCGCATCAACGACAGCTTCTGCCGCACCGTGCTGGAGGAATTTGTGGCGCATGGCGCACCCAAGGAGATCCTCATCGCCGCAAAGCCCCACATCGGCACCGACATCCTGCGAAAGGTGGTTGTCGTCATCCGGGAGGAGATCATCCGGCAGGGAGGGGAAGTGCGCTTTCATACGCTGGTTGAGGACGTGAACCTGAAGAACGGCCGGGTCGTATCGGTCACCGCCAATGGCGAGGAGCTTCCCTGCGACTGCCTGCTGATGGCGCCGGGCAACGCCGCCAGAGGATTGTTTTCCCGCTGCTTGGAGCATGGCATCCCCATCGAAGCAAAGCCTTTTTCGGTGGGTGCCAGAATAGAACACCTCCAAGCCGATATCGATACCGCCCTTTACGGTGATTATGCCGGGCATCCCCGGCTCGGTCACGGCGAATACCAGCTTTCGCAGCGGGATGCCGAAACCGGCCGCACCGTTTATACCTTCTGTATGTGCCCGGGCGGTGTCGTTGTGCCTGCGGCCTCGGAACGGGAAACGGTGGTGACCAACGGCATGAGCTTTCACAGCCGTGCCGGGAGAAACGCCAATTCCGCCCTGGTGGTCTCGGTCGATCCGCGGGACTTCGGCCATAACACCCTGGACGGGGTGCTGTTCCAGCAGCAAATTGAACAAAGGGCGTATGCGGCGGTTCGCGGCTACTTTGCCCCGGCGCAGACGGTCGGCCGCTTTTTGGAGGGCAGGCGCGGTGCGGAATGGGGCAGGGTAGAGCCCACCTATTCCGGCGGGGTACAGCAGTCCGACTTTACCGAATTCCTGCCCGCCTTTGTAACGGAGCAGATGAAAATCGGCCTCGCGGCGTTCGACCGCAAAATTAACGGCTTTGCCGCCCCCGATGCCGTACTGACCGCCCCCGAAACAAGAACCTCCTCACCGGTACGCATCCTGCGCGGTCCCGACCGCCAAAGTATTTCGGTCGATGGGCTTTATCCCTGCGGCGAGGGCAGCGGCTACGCCGGCGGCATCATGAGCAGCGCCGTGGACGGCATCCATTCCGCCGGTGCCGTGATCGAGCGTTTTTGCCCGCCCGGTGATTGATAAATTCTGTGTAATATGGTATAATATTTTATCTCAAACGAAAGGAGGGGCCGGAGCTGATGAAGTTTTTTGCATGGAAAGAGAATTTTGCCAAAGCAGAACCGCTCATTGTCGGGAACCGGCCTCTGCCGATGTTCCTTTGCCGGGTATTGGCCTCCCGCGGCATCACCACCTCCGCAGCGGCCGAGGCTTTCCTCAATTGCACCCAGCCTCTTTGTGACCCGCTGGCGCTGCATGATATGGAAAAGGCAGCCTCCATTGTGCGCCGGGCGGTGGAGGACGGCAAAAAAATCCTTGTTTTCGGCGATTACGATTGTGACGGCATTACCGCAACGGTGCTGCTGTATGAATATCTGGAGGGCGAGGGCGCCGATGTCTGCTATTATATCCCGGAGCGCCTCAATGAGGGCTACGGCCTTTCGATGCAGACGATGGAAATGATCATTTCCTCCGGGATCGAGCTGATCATCACGGTGGATAATGGCATTTCCGCACTGGAGGAAATCAGACGCGCCAAGGAAGCCGGTATCGAGGTGGTTGTGACCGATCACCATGCGCTGCCTGCGGAGCTGCCCCCCGCCGATGCTTTGGTCAATTCCGCCTTTGAGGACGACGCCTGCCCCAGCCGTTACCTCTGCGGCGCCGCCATGGCCTTTAAGCTCATCGCGGCGATCGAACAGCAGATCCAGGGCGAAGATGCGCAGGAACTTCTGCTCTCCCAGTACGGCGATCTGGTCGCCATTGCGACGCTGGCCGATGTGGTACCGCTGACCGGCGAAAACCGTACCCTTGCCCGCCTGGGATTGGAGGTACTGGCCCACACCGATCGCCCCGGACTGGTCGCGCTGGCCGAAAACGCCAAGGCTGATCTGACCGCATGCAGCAGCGAAACCATTTCCTTTGCCATCGCCCCCCGCATCAATGTAACGGGGCGCATCGGCAGCGTGGATACGGCGGTGCAGCTGCTTTTGACCCATAATGAAGAACAGGCCGTCGCCTTGGCGGCCGAAATCGAAAAGCTCAATGTGGAGCGCCGCCGGATGGAGGAAGCTATTTCGGCGGAGGCGGAGGAGCTATTGCGCCGCAAGCCGTCCCTGCTGCATGACCGCATCCTTACCGTAGTGGGGGATGACTGGCATCTCGGCGTGATCGGCATCTCCGCCGCCAAAATACTGGAGCGTTACCGCAAGCCATGCATCGTCATTTCCGTTTCCGGCGGCATCGCACGCGGCTCCGCCCGCAGTGTGGAGGGCTTCAGCATCATCGATGCCATTACCGCCTGCAGCGAAAAGCTCATGAAGTTCGGCGGGCATCCCATGGCAGCCGGCTTTACGCTGGCGGAAGCGGATATCCCGGCCTTTACGGCGGCGCTGGAGGAATATGCGGCCGAGCACTATCCCATCATGCCGGTGCATGTGGTCAAGCTGGATGCCCCCATTTCGCCGGAGGAGATCACCGTTGCGAATGTGGAGGAAATGGCAGCCCTTGCGCCCTTCGGGTGCGAAAACCCCGTGCCCACCTTCCTGCTTTCCGGCGCAACTGTTCAGACGGTCAGCGCCATCGGCAACGGCAATCATCTTCGCCTTACCGTCACCGCAGGGAAGTACACCGTACCCATGGTCTACTTCGGAATGTCTGTGAAGCAGTTTCCCTTTACGGCTGGTGATCGCATTGATATTGCCTGCAATTTAAGCATCAATGACTATAACGACCAACGAACGGTCAGCGTTCGGGTGGTCAATGTACATCCGGCGGGCTGGCGGCAGGGTGAGACCCTGCGGGCGTCGGCTGCCTTCGATGCCGTCATGCGCGGGGAGGAGATCGCCGATGCAGCCGAGCTTTTCACCCGCAATGACCTTGCCGGGGTGTACCGTTATCTGCGGGATAACAGCCCCGTAACAGCCGGCACCGACGGGCTATTCTACATCCTGCGGAAAAAGCTGGCGGACTATACTTACTTTAAGCATCTGGCAGGCCTGCAGATCATGCAGGAGCTGGGACTGATGGAGTCCCCGCAGCCGGAATGCTTTGCCATAAAAAATGGGGACAAAAAGGTGGAGCTGGAGCACTCCGGCACCTTTGTACGCCTCCGGAAAGGATAGGTGAGCGATGGACGCTTTATATGCACAGCTGGCGGAAGCCATTGAAAAATCGAATAAATCATATGACCTGCCCCGGATCGAAGCGGCCTACGAGCTGGCGAAAAAGGCGCATGAGGGTCAGGTACGCTCCTCCGGCGATCAATACATCTCTCACCCCATTGCAGTCGCCGTCATACTGGTAGGGCTCGGCATGGATTCCGATACCATCATCGGCGGGCTTTTGCACGATGTGGTGGAGGATACCTCCGTCACGCTGGAGGACATCGAAAAGCAGTTCGGCGCCGATGTAGCGGAGCTGGTGGACGGTGTCACCAAGCTCGCCAATATCCCGTATTCCAGCCGGGCGGAGCAGCAGGCGGAAAATGTCCGTAAAATGCTGCTGGCCATGGCCAAGGATGTCCGTGTAGTCATCATCAAGCTGGCGGACCGCCTGCACAATATGCGCACTCTGGATTTCCGTATCCCCGAAAAGCAGCGGGTCAAATCGCTGGAAACCATGGAGATCTACGCCCCGCTGGCGCACCGCCTGGGAATTCGCAGCGTCAAGGAGGAGCTGGAGGACCTCTCCTTAAAGCACCTTGACCCCGTGGCCTATCACGAAATCGAACAGCAGCTGGCCCTGCGCAAGGAGGACCGGGAGGCTTTCCTCAAGAACATCATCAAGCGCATTCAGGCCCGCCTGGAGTCGGAGCACGTGACCGCACAGATCGACGGCCGGGTCAAGAGCATCTACGGCATCTACCGCAAGATGTATATCCAGGGCCGTTCCTTCGATGAAATCTATGATATCTATGCGGTTCGCATCATAGTGGATACGGTACTGGAGTGCTACAACATTCTCGGTATCATCCACGATATGCTCCGGCCCATTCCCAACCGCTTCAAGGACTACATTTCCACCCCCAAGCAGAATATGTACCAGTCGCTGCACACCACCGTACTGGATAAGGAGGGCGTGCCCTTTGAAGTGCAGATCCGCACGTGGGATATGCACTACACGGCAGAATACGGCGTTGCAGCACACTGGAAGTACAAGATCGGCATGGAGGGTAAGGATGCCCTTGATGAGCGTCTGGCGTGGATCCGGCAGCTATTGGAGTCCCAGAAGGACTCCGACGATGTAGAGGATATCGTCAAATCCATCAAGACCGACATCGCCCCGGAAGAGGTTTTCGTCTTTACCCCCCGCGGGGATGTTATCCGTCTGCCGCAGGGCTCCACCGTGGTGGATTTCGCCTATGCCATCCACTCCGAGGTCGGTAATAAAATGATCGGCGCCAAGGTGGACGGCCGCATCGTTTCGCTTGATTACAAAGTAAAAACCGGCATGATCGTGGAGATCATCACCTCCACCACGCAAAGCAACGGCCCCAGCCGCGATTGGCTTAAATTCGTCAAGACGAGCGAGGCCCGCAATAAGATCCGTTCCTGGTTCAAAAAAGAAAAGCGGGAAGAAAACGTTGCCGAGGGCAAGCTTGCGCTCGAAAAGGAAATGCGCCGCAATCTCATCGCCCCGCCGGCCGAGGAACGGGAAAAGTTCATCGCCGATATCGCCGCCCGGCAGAAATACAATACCGTGGATGATTTCTACGCCTCCATCGGTTACGGCGGCGTCTCGCTGGAAAAGATCATGCCCCGCATCAAGGATGATTTCATCCGCCTGTACCGCAAGACCGAGCAGACACTTGCCCCGACCGTCAAAAAGTCCTCGCAAAAGGCCTCCAACGGCGTCATTGTGGAGGGGTTGGAGGGCTGTCTCATCAAATTTGCCCGGTGCTGCAACCCGCTGCCCGGCGATGAGATCGTCGGATTTATCACCCGGGGGTTCGGCGTTTCCATTCATAAATGTGATTGCGCCAACGTGGTTAATGCCCGCCGCCGCGGGGAAGACCCGGAGCGTTGGGTCAAGGCCACATGGGCCAGCAAGGTCAAGGAAACCTTCAAATCCACGCTGGATATCCTCGCCTCCGACCGCATCGGTATTCTGGCGGATGTCAGCGTGCAGCTGGGCAATATGCGGGTGCCCATCCATTCGGTGATGGCCAAGGAGCTGAAAACCGGGCAGACCAGTATTCAGGTTTCCATCGGCATCAGCGATCTGAACCAGCTTCAGACCATCATCAATAATTTAAGCCGGATCCCCGGCGTATCTTCGGTAAAAAGGGCGGTGCTTTCATGAGAGCAGTCGTACAAAGGGTCAGTGAAGCGTCGGTTTCCATCGCCGGCAAAACGGTCGGTGCCATCGGGAAAGGCTTTTTGATCCTTTTGGGCATCACCGGGGACGACACCCCGGAGCTATGCGCCTATCTTGCCGAAAAATGCGCCGGCCTGCGGGTTTTCACCGATGAAAATGATAAGATGAACCTCTCGCTTCGGGATGTGGCGGGGGAGGTGCTGGTGGTATCGCAGTTCACGCTGTACGGCGACTGCCGCAAGGGCAAGCGCCCCTCGTTTATTGCGGCAGCACGGCCGGAAACGGCCATTCCGCTGTACGAACGCTTTGTGGCGGAACTGCGGGATCATGACCTGCACGTGGAAACCGGCGAATTCGGCGCCGATATGGCGGTATCTTTAGTCAATGACGGGCCGGTAACGCTGATCCTCGATACCGAGGAAATGCGGACCGGCCGGGTGGAAAAATAAAAGGAGCAACTCAAAATGAAAGTGATCAGCGTACCGATGCACTGCTTTGCATCGAATTGTTATCTCGTCGCCAGCGCAAAGGACAACTGCGCCGTTATTGATCCCGGCATGGAGCCGGAGACCATCATAAACGCCATCGAGCAAAACGGCCTTACCCCCAAAATGATCCTGCTCACCCACGGCCACTACGACCATTGCAGCGCCGTACCGGGGCTGAAAGAGCGTTACCCGGATATTCAGCTGATGGCCGCCGCAAAGGAAGCCGACCTGCTTGCTGACCCCCGGAAGAATTACAGCCTCACCGCCACCGGTGTGGCCGTCACCCTCACGCCGGACCGACTTTTGAAGGAAGGCGATAAAATCGAGCTGGATGAGCTGGAATTCACCGTCTGGGAGACCCCCGGACATACCGCGGGTTGTCTTACTTTCTTCTGCGGGGATGCCGTATTCACCGGCGACACCCTGTTTGTGCAAAGCTGCGGCCGCACCGATATGTACAGCAGCGACTTTATGGACATGGTGGATTCCCTGACCCGCCTGCGCTCCGTCAAGACCAATTATCATATGTACCCCGGCCACGAGCAGGACGGTATGCTGTTCGATCAGTATGCCTGGATCGACAGCCTTGTGGCGCGTATCCGTGCGGCGTATGGTCGTTAAACTGAATCGCCCGGACATCCGCTACGAGGTGGAAAGCCTGACCCGGATGCTGCTGGGAGAAGCTCCCGTAACGGTCGTCCTGCCCGGAGAAATACCGCCCCGGGACGACGACCATATCACCGTTACCGTCTCGGAACAGCCGGATGGCTGCCTGTGCCGTGTGGTAACCCATTTTGACGGGAAAACCGCCGAAGGCACACAAAGCACCACCCCCGACCGCACCGACTGCGAGCAGGCCGTTTGCCGGCTCATCTATGATCAGCTCACCATGCTGCTGGGGCACACCCTCCCGTGGGGGATGCTCACCGGGGTGCGACCGGTCAAGCTGGTGCGCCAGATGGCCGAAACCGGCATGACCGAAGCCTTGATCGAACAAAAGCTGCTCGATTACGGCGTCAGCCCGGAACGGGTACGGCTCTCCCTTGAAACATGGCAGAACCAGCGGGACATCATATCGGCGCTCTCACCGGAAAAGATCAGCCTTTACGTGTCTATCCCGTTTTGTCCCTCCCGGTGCAGCTACTGCTCCTTTGTGTCCCATTCCATCGAACGGGCCGCCGATATGCTGGAGCAATACCTGCCCTTACTGCTGCGGGAGCTGCAATTAACCGCACAGCTCATCAAGCAAGCCGGCCTTACCGTTGTCAGTGTTTACATCGGCGGGGGAACCCCCACCACCCTTTCTGCGCCGCAGATGGAACTGCTGCTGCAGGAGATCTGTAAAGACTTTGACCTTTCCGCCTGCGGGGAGTTCACCGTAGAAGCGGGGCGCCCCGATACCATCACCCGGGAAAAGCTCATGGTTTTGGCGAAAAACGGGGTAAACCGCATCAGCATCAATCCGCAGACGCTCAATGATACGGTGCTTGAAACCATCGGGCGGCGGCACACCACTGCCGATTTTATGGCGGCGTGGCGTCTTTCGGAGGAATTTTCCTTTGCCCGCAACGTCGATCTTATCGCCGGCCTGCCTGGGGATGACTATGCGTCCTTTTGCCGTACACTGGATGAGATCATCGTCCTGCACCCGGAAAATATCACCGTACACACCCTCACCGTCAAGCACGCCTCCACCCTGAAGGAGCAGGGCCCGCAGCGGCGCACCGCCATGGAAATGGTGGAGTATTCCCGCAGCACCCTGGAGCAGGCAGGCTATCTGCCGTACTACCTGTACCGGCAAAAGGGCACCGTGGAGGCGCTGGAGAATGTGGGCTACACCCTGCCGGGGCTCGCCTGCAAATACAATGTCTATATCATGGATGACGGGCATACCATAATTTCAGCGGGGGCGGGCGGCGTCACAAAGCTGGTTCCGCAGGGGCCGCAGCGTATCACCCGCAGCTTCAATTATAAGTACCCCTACGAGTATATCAACCGTTTCCAAACAATGCTGGAGCGTAAGGCAGCCCTGCCGCTCGGGCATTTGAACGATACCGAACAGACCGAAAGGAGTTGACGTTTATGGACGAAATGAACCGGATGCGTTGGGATGAGTTTGTCGGCAAGGCCAAGCAGCTCGGCAAGGCTGTGGGCGAAGTCGCCGGCGAGGTAGTGGATGTTTCCCGCCAGAAGCTGGACGAAATGAAAAAGCGTCGGGAGCTGGAGGACTGTTACCTTACGCTGGGCAAAATGTACTATGCCATGCTGCAGGAGGGCGACGATAATACCGAGGCCGCCCGTGTCGTTGCGGAGCACGCTGCCGCCATCAAGGTGATCCTGGAAGCCGCCGCCGCCAAAAAGCAGCGGGAGCAGGCCGAGATCCACATGGTAGCCTGCCCGCACTGCAATCGGCTGGTGCCCTCCACGGCCGCCTTTTGCAGCTATTGCGGTAAGGCCATCTATCCTGCGGACGAAAATAAATAAGCCAGAAAAGATAGGGGAAGTCGAACGGCAAGTGCGCTGTTCGGCTTTTCTTTTTTCGGGCGGAAGGGGCGGGGCGAATGAAACCATCCGGTAGACAAAGCATCGTGCAGGGGGCAGTCATATTAACGGCATCCACCCTCATTGTAAAATTCGTCGGGGCGCTTTTCAAAATCCCGCTGGCGAATATATTGGGCGGGGTGGGGATGTCCTACTTTGTTTCCGCCTATGATGTCCTCATCCCCATCTATTCCATGACGGTGACGGGGCTGGGGGTGGCGGTCTCCCGTATGGTCTCGCAGCAGGGGGAAGGGAACGGCTCCGCCGCATCCATCCTTAAAACCGCCCGGGTGATGTTCTTTATCATCGGATCATGTTCGGCGGCTCTCCTGTTTTTCGGGGCTGCTCCCCTCACCGGGCTCATCGGCAATCCGTCGGCGGCGTTATCGGTCTGCTGTATTGCACCGTCGGTGCTGTTTTCCTGCCTTTCTTCGGCCTACCGCGGGTATTTTCAGGGTCGGCAGAATATGCTCCCCACCGCCAAAAGCCAGATCCTCGAAGCCTGCGTTAAATTAGTCGCCGGTATTTCCGCCGCATGGCTGATCCACAGCAATCTTACGGCATCCGCGGCAGCAGGTACGCTTGGGTGGCCCGGCACACCGCAGCAAATCGAGCTTCGCATCCTGCAATATTCGGCGGCCGGGGCGGTGTTGGGGGTCTCGTTCAGCACCCTCTGCGGGCTGTTGCTGATCCGCAGGCAGTACCGCAAAACCCGCATCGACGGCAGGGGGCGATATAGCGGCGCCGCTGCGGTTCAATTATGCCGCATCGCCCTGCCCATCGCCCTTACCTCGCTCTGCGCAAACCTCACCACCGTCATCGATTTAAGCTCGGTGATGAATTGCCTGAAAAACGCCGTTCTGCGGGGCGGTGATACCATCCTGCAAATGTACGGAGGCTGCATCCCCCCGGAGGTCAGCGCCGAGGTGCTGCCGGAATATTTGTACGGCTCCTATTCGGGGCTTGCCGTCTCGGTCTTTAATCTCGTCCCGGCTGTTACGGCAGGCATCGGCATGAGCGCCGTCCCCGCCATCGCCCGGTACTGCTCCTGCGGCGATGACCGCTCTCTCCTGCACTCGGTGGAAACGGTAATGGCAACCACGGCGGCGGTAGCGTTCCCGGCAGGGCTGGGCATATTCACCTTTTCCGGGGAGATCCTTTCCTTTTTATACCCCCATCAGCCCATGGAGGCCGCCATTGTCGCCCCTACGCTGCGCATCATGGGGCTGGTCACCATTCTCATCGCCTTTTCCGGCATCTTTAATAATATCTTGCAGGCCTCCGGCATGGAGAAAACCCCGCTGGCCGCGCTGTTTATCGGCGGCCTCCTTAAAATGCTCACCAACCTGGTGCTTGTCTCCCGCCCGGAGCTCAATATCCACGGTGTTGCCTACGGCAGCCTGCTCTGTTACAGCTTCATCCTGCTGTTCGGCGCCTGCCGGTGGTTCCGGGTCGGCAGGCCGTTTGCGGGGGCCGGTATTCTGCTCAAGCCCGCCCTGTCGGCGGTGCTGTGCTGCATCGCCGCACGGATGACCTACCGGCTGCTGTTTTCCCGCTTCGGCAACGGCATTTCACTGCTTACGGCGATTGCGGCAGGGGGCGTCGTGTATCTCACGATGTTATTTTGGCTGAAGTTTATTAAAAGTGCTGAAATATGCCTTGCTTTTTCGGTCAAGAATAAAAGAAAATAACTTGAAATCATGCGGCTTTTCCTGTAAAATGGGTTTTACCATCTGAAAAGCAGGTAAGGTCAATGCAAAAGCCTTTGGAGAAGAATTCTTATAGCTGTGAGGATCTCGTGCAGATCGTCGAGATGCTGCGAAGCCCCGAAGGATGCCCATGGGACCGCGCGCAGGATCATCACACCATCCGCAATAACTTTCTGGAGGAAACCTACGAGGCCGTTGAGGCGATCGACCGCAGCGACCCCGTGTTACTGCAGGAGGAGCTGGGGGATGTTCTGCTGCAGATTGTGCTGCATGCCCAAATGGAAGCGGAAACCGGCCGCTTTGATTTTAACGATGTATGCGGCGGCATCTGCCGCAAAATGATCGACCGGCACCCCCACGTATTCGGCAGCGAAAGCGCTTCGGATCTGGGGGAGGCGCTGGAAACATGGGAGCAGCAGAAGCGCCGGGAAAAAGGGCTGTATACGCTGGAGGACCGGCTGCGGCAGGTCTCTGCGGCACTGCCGGCGCTTATGCGTGCACAAAAGCTGTGCAGCCGTGCCGAAAAGGGCGGATGCACTGCGGACAGGCCGGATGACGAGCTGCGTCAGGCGCTGGAGCAGGCTTTGACCGCCGGGGAAGAGCGGTCGTCCGCATCCTGGGGGAAACTTCTGTTTCTCATTTCCGCCAGGATGAACCGGGAGGGGCTTTCCGCCGAGGAAGCGCTTTCGCACGAATCCGACCGGATGATCGAGAGCTTTTTGGGGAGGAACCATAGCGAGGCTTGAGCCGTTTTCGGCCAAACATGCGCTGTGTATATATGGGCAGGGTTGCCCGCTATTTAAAAATCAGGAGGAAACAAACATGACTAAAGCTGAAATGATCGTTGCCGTAGCCGAGAAGGCCGGAATGACCAAAAAGGACGCCGAGAAGGCTGTTTCTGCTGTTCTGGAGACCGTTACCGAGACTCTGAAGAAGGGCGATAAGATTTCCCTGACCGGTTTTGGCTCTTTCGAGGTCAAGACCCGCGCCGCTCATGCCGGCATCAACCCCAAGACCGGTGAGTCCATCACCATTGCTGCCAGCAAGGCTCCCGTATTCAAGGCCGGCAAGGGTCTCAAGGACGCTGTAAAATAAGAGTTTCTGCGGAGCCGGTGCCAGCGCACCGGCTCTTTTATAAGGAGGAGCCGTATGCGGCTGGATAAATATCTCAAGGTCTCACGCATCATCAAGCGGCGCACCGTAGCCAATGAAGCCTGCGATGCCGAACGCGTGGTGGTCAACGGCAGGGTCGCCCGTGCATCCTATGAGGTCAAAATCGGGGACGTCATCGAGATCAATCTCGGGCAAAAGCCGGTCAAGCTGCGGGTCACCGCCCTTAAGGAGACCACCAATAAGGATAACGCCTCGGAAAATTTCGAGATCCTGTAACGGGAAAGCCGCAGCGGTGACTGCGGTTTTTTCATTTCCATTTCTTTCAATGCCCGGTGCTGTTTACTGCCCAGCGGGGCGGCCCATACTTCTGCCATTGTACCGGCGGAGGTTCAGGCCATGTATTATAAAGTTGAGATCAGCGGTGTTGATACATCCAAGCTCAAGACGTTGAGGCACGAGGAGACCAATGAGCTGCTGCGGCGGGCGCACGCCGGGGATAAGGCTGCCCGCAATCTTCTGGTGGAATGCAACCTCAAGCTGGTTTTAAGCGCCGTCCAGCGCTTCAGCGGCCGGGGCGGCAATCCCGATGACCTCTTTCAGGTGGGCTGCATCGGCCTCATCAAGGCCATCGAACGCTTCGATATCGAATTGGGGCTGCGGTTAAGCACCTATGCCTTTTCGCTCATCATCGGGGAAATGCGGCGGTTCTTGCGGGATTGCGGCATGGTCAAGGTGACCCGCCGTGTGCGGGAGCAGGCCATTGCCGCCCTGAAAAAGAAGGAAGAGCTGCAAAACGCCCTCAATCGTGAACCGACGGTAGAGGAGATCGCGGCGGCGATGGGGCAGCCCAAGGAGGATGTGGTGCTGGCGATGGAAGCCATCATGGAGCCCACCTCCCTCTATGACCCCGCCTATTCCGACGGCCGGGAAAATGTCTGCATCATCGACCAGGTGCAGGATAAAACCGGGGTCAGCGACTGGCTGGATGAAATGCTGCTGCGTCAGGCGATGGAGGCACTCTCCGACCGCGAGAAAAAGATATTGTCCCTGCGCTTTTTCGCCGGCAAAACACAGATGGAGGTCAGCCGGGTGGTGGGCATCTCACAGGCACAGGTCTCCCGCATCGAAAAGGGTGCGCTGCAGCATATCAAAACGCAGCTGTAAACCGGAAAAGCCCTGCCGCATAGGATAGATACAAGAACCGGCGATAGGGGAGGGAAGCGGATGATGTGCAGTCTGATGGATCTGCGCTGCAAGGAAGTGGTCAATATCGGGAACGGCGCCTGCCTCGGGTGCGTCTCGGATGTCGAATTCGATACCTGCACCGCCCTCATCTGCTCCCTTATCATCTACGGGCGGCCGCGCTTTTTCGGGCTGCTGGGCCGTGAGCCCGACCTCATCATCCCATGGGGGCAAATCAAGTGCATCGGCGAGGATACCGTTCTGGTGGAAAACATCGCCTGCCCGGCGCCGCCCCGCAGGCGTTCTCCCTTTGCGGGGGCTTTACATTAAAAAGGAGCCCGGAAAGGTGCGAAATCTACCGGATTTCTTGCATTTAGTGCTTGCTTTTTCTATCATCCTATGATAAACTATATCGGTAAAACGCATGCGGTACGATCTGTTCGGCCATGTGCCCGCAAGGGTGGCAGGGCGGAGATGACTGCCGCAGAGGTTACAAAAAACAAATTTTTGGAGGAAAAAACATGGCAGTAGTATCTATGAAACAGCTTCTGGAGGCCGGCGTACACTTTGGTCACCAGACCCGTCGCTGGAACCCCAAGATGGCGCAGTACATCTTCACCGAGCGTAACGGCATCTACATCATCGACCTGCAGAAAACCGTTAAGAAGCTGGAGGAGGCTTATGACTTCGTTCGTGAGCTTTCCGCAAACGGCGGCACCGTACTGTTTGTCGGTACCAAAAAGCAGGCCGGCGATTCCATCCGTGAGGAAGCCGAGCGCGCCGGTGCTTACTTTGTAAACGCCCGTTGGCTGGGCGGCATGCTCACCAACTTCGAAACCATCCGCAAGCGCATCCGTCGTCTGGAGCAGCTGCGCAAGATGGAGGCCGACGGCACCTTCGAGCGTCTGCCCAAGAAGGAAGTCGTTAAGCTGGAGCTCGAGATCGAGAAGCTCGAAAAATATCTCGGCGGCATCAAGGAAATGAACAAGCTGCCCGCCGCTATGTTCGTTGTCGATCCCCGCAAGGAAAAGATCGCCGTTGCCGAAGCACACAAGCTGGGCATCCCCGTTATCGCTATCGTTGATACCAACTGCGATCCCGATGAGATCGACTATGTCATCCCCGGTAATGATGACGCCATCCGTGCCGTTAAGCTGATCTCCTCTGCGATGGCCAACGCCATCATCGAGGGCCATCAGGGCGCTATGGGCGCTGCCGAGGCAGAGGCCGAAGCCGAGGCTGCCGAGACCGAGGAATAATCAGAATAGTACGGAGAAGCCCGAAGCACCTTCGGGCTTTTCTTGAGAAAACGTGATAAATACCCATTAAAGATACAGGAGGAAACAAAAATGGCATTTACTGCTCAAGATGTTAAGGACCTGCGCGAAAAGACCGGCTGCGGCATGATGGACTGCAAAAAGGCCCTGACCGCTTCCGACGGCGATGTAGAAAAGGCGATCGAGTTCCTGCGTGAAAAGGGCTTGGCCGCTGCTGCCAAGAAGTCCGGCCGTGTTGCTGCCGAGGGTATCGTCTGCACTATGGTAGACTACGATAAGAAGGTCGGCGTTGTGATCGAGATCAACTCCGAGACCGACTTCGTCGGCAAGAACGCTGAATTCATCAGCTTTGTTGAGGCCTGCGCCAAGACCGTTATCGATGAGAACCCCGCCGACGTTGACGCCCTGATGAACTGCAAGCTGGCCGGCACCGATGTCACCGTTGATGCTGCCCTGAAGGATAAGATCCTCACCATCGGCGAAAACCTGAAGATCCGTCGCTTTACCCGCTACGAGGGCAATGTAGTCAGCTACACCCACGGCGGCGGCCGTATCGGCGTTCTGGTTAAGTTCGAGCTGGATGGCGTTGCTGCCGATAAGGACTTCGAGACCTTCGGTAAGGATATCGCCATGCAGATCGCAGCCGTCAGCCCCAGCTATATCTGCCCCATGTGCGTTCCCGAGGACGTAGTTGCCAAGGAGAAGGAGATCGTCCTGGCCCAGATCGAGAACGATCCCAAGCTGGCCGGCAAGCCCGATCAGGTGAAGGAAAAGATGGTCGATGGCCGTATCAACAAGTTCTATAAGGAAGTCTGCCTGCTCAAGCAGCCCTTTGTTAAGGACGGCGAAATTGATGTCGCAGAATACATTGAGAAGACCGGCAAGGAGCTGGGCGGCACCATCAAGGTTGCCGAATTCGGCCGCTATGAAAAGGGCGAGGGCATCGAGAAGCGCGAGGATGACTTCGCTGCTGAAGTTGCCAGTATGGTAAAATAAGGCGAATATCCCATTAGCACTGCTTATCAATAACAGAAAAGCCGGTAGCTTTCCTTATGGATTGCTGCCGGTTTTTTGTATTAAGAAAGGGTTACCGCATCATTTTATGATAAATTCCATAAGTGATTCTAATATCGAATGTAAAATCATTAAGCAATTCTAATGGGTATTTTCCTTTCTTCGGGCAGATATGCCCCCATTTTATAGAAAAATAACGGTTGATTTACAAAGTGAATTGGGCTATAATGATTTTCATTATACTATGAGGAGGGCTTTACCATGAAATTTTCCGAAATGAAATATGAACGGCCGGATGCCGAGCAGTTGAAGGCCGAGCTGAACGGCTTGACCGAAAAGCTGAAGGCTGCCAAAAGCTATGACGAAGCCAAGGAGCTTTTCCTTGCGCACGAAAAGCTGAATAAGCACATCAGCACCTATGCCAATCTTGCGCACATCCGCCACACCATCGATACCCGCGACGCCTTTTACGATGGGGAAATGAAGTTCTGGAACAAGGTAGACCCCGAGCTGGAGGAGTGCAATCAGGCCTGGACACAGGTGATGCTGGAGTCCCCCTATCGTCCGGAGTTCGCGGCGGAATACGGCGATCTGATGTTTGTGAATGCCGAAATCGCCCGGAGAACCTTCTCTCCCGTTATTATTGAGGACCTGCAGAAGGAAAACGAGCTGACCGTTGAGTATGAAAAGCTGCTGGCCTCCGCCCAGATCCCCTTTGAGGGCGGCGTATATACCCTTTCGCAGCTGACGCCCTTTAAGAGCGACCCCGACGACGCCCGCCGCCTGGCCGCATGGAAGGCCGAAGGCGACTGGTATAAGGAAAACCAGGCCAAATTTGATGAGCTGTACGATAAGCTGACCCACCTGCGGGATGAAATGGGCAAAAAGCTGGGCTATGAGGGCTATACCACCCTGGGCTACTACCGCATGGGCCGCAACTGCTACACCAAGGAGGATGTCGAGAAGTTCCGCCGGGCAGTAGTGAAGTACCTTGTGCCGGTGGCGGATGCCATTTACCGGGAGCAGGCCAAGCGCCTGGGCAAGGAATACCCCATGAGCTTTGCCGATAATGCGCTGGAATTCCGTTCCGGCAACCCCAAGCCCGTCGGCACCCCCGATGAGATTTTGGCGATGGGCCGCAAATTCTATGATGAGCTTTCCCCCGAAACCGGTGAGTTCTTCCGCATGATGCTGGATAATGAGCTGCTGGACGTGCTTTCCACCGAGGGCAAGCGCAGCGGCGGCTACTGCACCAGCATCGCCGATTATGAGGTTCCCTTTATCTTTGCCAACTTTAACGGCACCCAGCACGACGTGGAGGTAGTGACCCACGAGGCCGGCCACGCCTTTGCCGCCTATATGAACCGCCACCGCATCCCCACCTCCTACATCTGGCCCAGCATGGAGGGCTGCGAGGTTCATTCCATGTCGATGGAATTTATGGCGTGGCCGTGGGCAGAGGGCTTCTTCGGAGAGGACGCCCGCAAGTTCCGTTACAGCCATCTTTCCGGCGCCCTTACCTTTATCCCTTACGGCACCATGGTAGACCACTTCCAGCACGTGGTATATGAAAAGCCCGATATGACCCCGAGAGAGCGCCATAACGTCTGGAAGGAGCTTTTGGGCATCTATATGCCGTGGATGAAGCTGGACGGCGATATTCCGTTCTACAGCGAGGGCGAGGGCTGGCAGCGGCAGCACCACATTTATTCCAGCCCGTTCTATTATATCGATTACTGCCTGGCGCAGACGGTGGCCCTGCAGATGTGGGCGATGGAACAGAAGGACCGCAAGGACGCCTGGGAGCATTACATGGCCTATACCCGCCAGGGCGGCAGCCGGGTATTTACCGAGCTGCTGAAGAACGCCGGACTGGAAAGCCCCTTTGAGGAAAGCTGCTTGAACGGGGTATGCCGGACCGCCAGCGAGTGGCTGAAGGGCTATGATATGACCGGAATTGAATAATGCTATTGTGTAAATTATGAAACAGGGCAGGGGACTGCCAAAAATAAACTAGTCAGTTCTAATAAAAATGCAGGATATGATGCGATTATCCTGCATTACAGAATTGACAAAGATAAATTTATATGATAGTATAAACTATAAAAATTAATCGATTGCAGGGAATACCCTGAAAACGATCATTTTTCCCCCGAATAACCATGTGAATCCGCGGCGCAAGCCCGATTCAAAATAGAAAAAACAATAAAAACAATAAGGAGGATCTGCAACATGAAAAAGTTTCTGGCTCTGTTGCTCGCTGTAGTCATGGTTCTTACCATGGTAGCCTGCGGCGAGGGCAAGAAGAAAGCTGACGGTCAGGTTGTTATCGGTACTTCTACCGAAGCGTCCGGCGACTGGGCCTATTCCGCTTTCACAAGAAACCCCAATGCCACCGATAATGAGGTTGTGAAGCTTACCGATGATATGAACACCATCGATACCGATCAACACGGTGACTATGTGATCAACAAGACTGTCGTTAAGTCCTACGAGCGTATCGAGGAGGAGAACGGCAACGTTACCTTCAAGTTCGTCATCAATGACGGCCTGAAGTTCAACAATGGCGAGGCTGTTACCGCCGAGAACTTTGTCGCTTGGAATATGTTCGTTTCTTCTCCCGCCGGTAAAGAGATGGGCGTTGTTGACGCTAGCTATGATAAATTGCTCGGCGGCGTTGCATACCGTAACGGCGAGACCAACGTTCTTTCCGGTCTGCGTATCTATGACGAACACACTTTCTCTGTTACCATTCTCAAGACCAACGTGGCCGGAGATACTAATTATCTGCCCTACTATTATGACCTTGGCTACGGCGCCATGCAGGCCGTTAACCTCACCTACTGGTTCGGCGAGGGCTGGTCTGTTAAGGATGACGGCGAGGGCGTTTACTTTGTAAATGCCGACGGCAAGGAGTTCACCGCTGAAACCGTTGGTGAGACCGTCAAGGCCGGCCGTTTTGCTACCGGTAACCGTGTTACCGCCGGTCCCTACAACCTCGTTAGCTACGACCAGAGCTCCAGCGAGATCGTTCTGGAAGTAAACGAGAACTACAACGGCAACTTCGAGGGTCAGAAGCCCGGTATCCAGAAGCTGGTTATCGTTAAGACCTCCGATGATACCGTTATGGATATGATCTCCACCGGTCAGATCCAGATCTATTCCGGGATCGCCGATGGCGCCCAGGTCAACGCTGTTTTCGACCTCATCGAGGCCGGCACCATCGACAGCAGCCCCAGCCAGTATGACCGTGCCGGTTACGGTTACTTCGGCTTTGCCTGCGACCTTGGCCCTGCCCAATTCACCGAGTTCCGTCAGGCTGTTGCTTACCTGCTGAACCGCGTTGAGTTTGCCCAGACCTTCTGCCAGGGCTGGGGCAGCGTAGTGCATGGTCCTTACTGCACCGCTTTCTCCATGACCTCCAAGACCGACATCGACAAGAAGGTCAACCACTATGACTACAACCCCGAAAAGGCTGTTGAGCTGCTGAAGCAGGCCGGCTTCGTTTATAACGCTGACGGTTCCGACTATGTTGACGGCTCCGGTGAGGTTCGTTATGCCAAGGTTACCGAGGAGCAGGCCAGATACTATGAGAGCTTCAATAAGGTTCTGGCTGACGGCACCATTCTGATGCCCGCTACCCTGAACTGGGCTTCCTCCGAGGGTAACTCCGTTTCCGCCCTGCTGACCACCATGCTGGCGAGCAGCGATGCCACCAAGGCTGCCGGTGTTTCCATCGTTAAGACCGAGATGACCTTCCCCAGCCTGTTGAGCTATATGTATCGTCAGGAAATGAACGGCGCTGTCGGCGACTTCACTGTTCCTACCTACAATATGTTCAACCTGGCTACCGGCTACAATGGCGGTGTCTATGATGAGGCCTACAACTGGACCACTAATCCCGAGTACATCGAGCAGGGCTACAACGTACAGCACCTGTACGATAAGGAGCTGGATAAGCTCTCCATGGATATGGTTTACGGCGTAGAGCCCGGCGACGAGGCTACCTACCTGAGCCTGTGGGAGAAGTATATCATTCGCTGGAATGAGCTGCTGCCCATGGTTCCCCTGTACGCCAACATCTATGTTACTGTTTATCCCAACACCATCGATAACTATGCCGAGGATTCCTTCTGGGGCTTCGAGCGTGCTATCCTGTATGCTAACTGGGTTGGTACTAAATAATTTATCGCCCACACGTAGTTAATGCATCAAAAGAGGGGGCGGCGGTTCATCTGCCGCCCCCGTTTTTTTACTATATGCCGTATATCCTGCATAAATAAATAGAATTTCAGTATTTGTTTACAATATTTCAATTCAAAAGTTGCAATTTATCCGTAAATGGTTTATGATATAAGAATAAACGCCTTCATGCGTTTGCTCGTTATTTTATAATTGGGAGGCCAAAGGTAAATGGGGAAGTATATCCTAAAACGACTGGTATACATCGTCATCGTGTTCTTTATCGTATCACTGCTGATGTATGCCCTTTATAATTTAATTCCGGGCGACCCCGCTATGGTGGAAATGGAACCGCTGCGTAAGGTTCTGAAGCCGGCAGAGTGGCAGCGTCAGTATCTGGAAAAACGAGCCGAATTGGGATTGGATGATCCGCTTATCGTTCGCTATGCCCGCTGGATGGGCTTGATACCGGATGTGGGTGGAACATTGAACGGCCTTTTGCAGGGCCAGTTTGGTGATTCCACCGTGTATAAGCGTCCGGTCATTGATGTAATAAAAGCACCGATGGTCAATACGATCCTGCTAAACCTGTTCAGCACCATTCTTACCCTTGCCATTACCATTCCGCTGGGTATTTATTGTGCTGTCCATCGCCGGAAGGCTTCCGATAGCGCAATCCAAGCGGTAACGGTAGTGGGATATAGCTTACCCAGCTATCTGGTCGGTATTGTATTCATCTATCTGTTTGCCGTTAAGCTGAAGATCTTCCCGGTAGGCGGCGCCAAGACCCCCGGCTCCACCTACACCGGATTTGCCGAGTTTGCGGACAGAATGTACTATATGGCTCTGCCCATACTGGTACTGGTGTTCATCGGACTGGCGGGCATGACCCGTACCGTCCGCGCAGCAATGATCGATACCCTGACCCAGGATTATATCCGTACCGCACGGGCAAAGGGCCTGAAGGAAAAGGTGGTTATTTACAGCCATGCATGGCGTAATGCGCTGCTGCCGGTTTCCACCTCCATCATGGGCTGGATCATCTCGGTATTCACCGGCGGCTCGCTGGTTATCGAAACGACCTTTGCACTGAACGGCACCGGCCGGCTGTACTGGCAGGCGCTGAACAACACCGACTATGAGCTGGTGCTTGCCATGCAGATGTTCTACACCGTGGTGAGCCTGGTAGGCGTACTGCTTACCGACTTGAGCTACGGTCTGGTCGATCCCCGCGTTCGTGTAAACAAGTAAGGAAGGAGGCTGCTGAATATGAGTAAAGAAAATAAGAAGGCAGGCTCCGGGGAGAAGAAGGGGACACTGGGCCGCTGGTTCTCCCGCCTGTTTTTCCCGAATAAAGAAATGGACATTTACGCAGAGGAAGCGCTGCAAAGCCCCGCCCGTATGGTGGCAAAGAGCTTCTTCTCCAAGCCGCTGGCTGTTATCTCTCTTGTACTGCTGATCCTCATCATGCTGTTTGTGTTTATCGCTCCCAGCTTTGTTGTGCTGGATTTGGGCGAGCAGGACAGCACGCTGGTCAATGTTTCCCCCGGATATTCCATGATGGACTATCCCGATGAGCTGGAGAAAGAGGGGATCGCCGATATTTCGGTCGGCTCCAACTTCTCCGCCGGCGTGGACGTAAAGGGTAATGTTTATGTCTGGGGTAAGACCAAGGTTTCCCGTGTGATCGACGTTGCTGACGTTCCCAAGGAGGTTCAGAAGGCAAAGATCACGCAGATTGCTGCCGGCTTTGACCACGTTGTGGCTGTGGACGATAAGGGAACCGTTTACTGCTGGGGCAACGCCCGTCTGGGTCAGACCAAGCTGCCGCAGGAGCTTTCCGAAAACAACCGTTTCCACAACTTCAAGATTACCAAGGTTTTTGCATCCCATCAGTTCTCCGCAGCCCTTACCGATGACAACCGCCTGCTCCTTTGGGGCAACGCGAACTTTGCCGATATCGGTATGGATAAGGAGCTGTATGACGGCCATGTGGTGGATGCCGCACTGACCGACACCGCCTATGTCATTCTGACGGATGAGGGCGCAGTGGTTTACTCCGGTGATAAGGCGACCTCTCTGCTTTCGACCGGTATCCCCGAGGGCGCCAAGAGCGGCGTGGTTTCCATCGCTGCTACCGCAAACTCCGTTGCTGCGCTGAAGAGTGACGGCACCATTCTTACCTGGGGCGTTACTACCCGCGGTGAGGGCTCCCTGCCTGCGTTCAGCGCCAAGCCCATCAAGATCGAGGGCGGGCGTTACCATTACACTGTTGTAATGGAGGACGGCAACGTTGCCTCCTGGGGCCACAACCGTTATAAGCAGATCAGCGTTCCCGGTGAGCTGACCAATGACTCCGTGGACGTCAAGAACATCTATACCGGGTATTATCAGAACTACGCAGTAGACAACAACGGCGAAATCCACACCTGGGGCCTCAAGGGCTTCCTGCTGGGAACCGATGACCTCGGCCGTGATATCTTTGCCCGTCTGGTAAACGGCGGTAAGATGACCATGACCATCGGTGCACTTTCCGTTGTGATTTCCACCATCATCGGCATTCTGCTGGGCGGTATCGCCGGTTACTTCGGCGGCTTCCTCGATATGGCCATCATGCGTGTGGCAGAGGTCGTTTCCAGTATGCCGTTCATCCCCTTCGCCATGATCCTTTCCGCGGTGCTTGGTTCGCGGGTAAGCGTGGAACAGCGAATGTATATCATCATGGTCATTTTGGGTCTGCTTTCGTGGCCGGGGCTCTGCCGTCAGGTACGTGCGCAGATGTTTGCCCAGCGTGAGATGGAGTATGTTACCGCTGCAAAGACCATCGGCGTTAAGGAAAACAAGATCATCTTTAAGCACATCATCCCCAACGTAATGTCCGTCGTGCTGGTTTCCATCACCCTTTCGTTCGGTACTTCCATGCTGACCGAAAGTACCCTTTCCTACCTGGGATTCGGTATTCCGGCACCCACACCCACCTGGGGCAATATGCTTTCCAATGCCAATAACAGCGTTATCATCCAGAACTACTGGTGGAACTGGGTATTCGTTGGTCTGATCTTCGGTCTTTCCTGCGTCTGCATCAACCTGATCGGTGACGGTCTGCGCGACGCACTGGATCCGAAATCGAATGAAAGATAAGGAGGGTATAGTATGGATAACGAGAAAAAACTGCTTGAGATCATCGATCTGTATACCTTCTTTGATACAAAGCGCGGCACCGTAAAGGCCGTAAACAATGTTTCCTACACGGTAGAAGAAGGGAAGACCCTGGGCGTAGTAGGCGAGTCCGGCTCCGGTAAGAGCGTTTCGGCCATGAGCATCCTGCGCCTGCTGGACGGCAACGGGTATATTGCCGGCGGCGAGATCCTCTTTAACGGGGTGGACCTGACCAAGCTGCCGTTGAGCGAGATGTATAAGATCCGCGGCAACGATATTTCGGTCATTTTCCAGGAGCCCATGACCAGCCTCAACCCCGTTTTCTCCATTGAGCGGCAGCTTTCCGAGCCGTTTATCATCCACCAGGGACTTTCCAAGAAGGAGGCCGCTGAAAAATCTATCGACCTGCTGCGTGAGGTTAAGATCCCCAACCCGGAGATCGTTGCAAAGCAGTATCCGCATCAGCTTTCCGGCGGTATGCGTCAGCGTGTAATGATCGCTATGGCGTTGGCCTGCCGGCCCAAGCTGCTGATCGCCGATGAGCCGACCACCGCCCTTGACGTGACCATCCAGGCACAGATCCTGCGCCTGATGAACGACCTGAAGCGGGAAAACGGCACCAGCATTCTGTTTATCACCCATGACCTGGGCGTTATTAACCAGATGGCGGACTATGTAGCGGTTATGTACTGCGGCCAGGTAGTGGAACGGGTTCCCGCCAAGATGCTGTTCGACCCCAAGACCGAGGTTTCCCACCCCTACACGGAGGGACTGTTGGTATCCATCCCCCGGCTGGATACACCCACCAATCAGCGGCTGGAGGCCATCCCCGGTGCGGTACCGCACCCGCTGGATCTGCCCAAGGGCTGCAAATTTGCACCCCGCTGCAAATACGCCACCGAAAAGTGCCACGAGGCCGAGCCTCCCATGACCCATCTGACCGAAGAACACCACATCAGATGCTATTACCCGAATAAGGAGGAGAGAAAACAAAATGTCAAATGATAAAAAAGTTTTGCTCCGCATCAGCAATCTGAAGCAGTGGTTCCCGCTGAAAAAGCGCGGGATGTATGTGAAGGCCAATGATGGCATCGACCTTGAGATCTACGAGGGTGAGACCTTCGGTTTGGTAGGCGAGTCCGGCTGCGGTAAGTCCACCTTCGGCCGTACCATTTTGCAGGTTTATCCCCAGACCGATGGCCGTACCATGTATTATGGCCGCACCATCGATGAGCTGTGCCCCGAATATATCCGTGAGACCATCAAGACGCTGGATAAGCGCCGCAAGCACCTGGTTACACTGGAGGAAAAACGGGATCATCTTCAGGCGGAATATGACGCCATGAGCGATGAGGATAAGCTGAAGCATCACAATGATTTGGCGGCTGCCAAGAAAAAGGCCCACGATGCGCTCCTGGATATCACCAACGTCATCGGCGGCTTCATTGTGGTGGAGGATCTTGCACCCGTTTCGGAGCAGTTCCTCAAGATCAACAAGCTTTCCAAACAGCTGCATAAGCTCCATCTCAAGGAGAGATCCCTTTCGGTCGAATTGGCCGATATCCTCTACAAGTCTTCGGAGGACGCCCCCAAGGCGGCGGCTGCCCGCAAGAAGGTAGAGGAGGTTCAGGCGCAGATCGCAGAGGTCGAAAAGGAGCTTGCTGCGGAGCATGAAGTGCTGAACAAGATGCGTGAGCCGTATAAGGATGATGAGCGCTTCCAGAAGTATGAGGGCTACCGGGATGACGGTATTGACCTGGCACGACTGAATTATGAGGAGATGCGCCAGCTGCGCAGCGACCTGCAGCTCATTTTCCAGGACCCCTATTCTTCGCTGAACCCCCGTATGTCTGTCGGTCAGATCATCGGTGAGAGCCTGGTTTCCCACGGCTTTTACACCAAGAACAGCCCCAGACTGCAGGATGCGATTATGAGCGTAATGGAGGAGTGCGGACTTGCTTCCTACTTCCTGCACCGCTATCCCCACCAGTTCTCCGGCGGTCAGCGCCAGAGAATCGGTATTGCGCGAAGCCTGGCCACCAGCCCGAAGTTTGTCGTTTGCGATGAGGCTGTTTCGGCTTTGGACGTTTCCATCCAGTCGCAAATCATCAACCTGTTGAGCGATCTGAAGGAGCAGCAGAACCTGACCTATCTGTTCATTACCCATGACCTTTCGGTCGTTCGTTATATCTCCGATCGCATCGGCGTAATGTATTTGGGTAATATGGTGGAACAGGCCGAATCGCAGGAGCTGTTCGACCACCCGCTGCACCCCTATACCGAAGCCCTGCTGGGAGCCATTCCCACCACCAATGTGGATGATGACCGTGATCTGGTCATTCTGGAGGGCGATATCCCCAGCCCGGTCAATCCCCCCAAGGGCTGCAAATTCCATACCCGCTGCAAGTACTGCACCGATATCTGCAAGATCGTGACGCCCGAAATGGAGGAGGTTCGCCCCAACCACTTTGTGGCATGCCACCATATCCTGAAGGATAATCTGTAAGCGGTACACGAGGAGATCCCATGATTTTTAAGGAACGCCAAAAGCGCGCAATGGATACCATGAACCATCGCAACCGGGAATACCTGAACCGGATGTACGGGCAGCAGGGGGAGGACGGCGAGCCGAGCCTTCCCGCTGACCCGAAGGATGAAAACCCTCTTGCCAAGGAGAATTTGGAGAAGGGTGATCTTTCCGCAATGGTCATTTCGGCATTGCTGACCTTTCTACCCATTATGCTGATCCTTGCGGCGATCATGTTCCTTGCGGTCAAGCTGCTTTCTTAAAGGCAAAACGAAAAGGCAGGCTCTTTTACGGAGTCTGCCTTTTATGCTGCTGTTTTTGGGCGGGGAAGGGGAGAGGACTATTTGAGAAGCGCAAGGATGCTCTCTACGGCCTTTTCGATGCCGAGGGCGGATGTATTGAGGCAGATATCGTAATTCGCCTTGTCGCCCCATTTTTGGCCTGTCATGAACTCGTAGTACTTGGCGCGCTCCTTATCAACGCTGATGATCTTCTGCCGCAGGGCTTTATCGGTGATCTCCTCGCCGAAATGCTCCCATTCGCGGCAGCGCTGCATCTTAAAATCCATATCGGCATAGATGAACAGCTTTAACGGGTTTTTATCCCGCAGGATGTAATCAGCACGGCGGCCGACAATGACACAATCGGACTTTTCGGCCATTTCCTGAATGATGCGGCCCTCCTCCGAAAGGACGGAAACCTGCTGCTCGGCCAGCGGATTGCCGATGGAAAGAAAGGTACGGCCGGTAGTGACGGCAAATACAGGCACCGGGTTCTTTTCCTCGATGCTGCGGATGTATTCCTCTGCCAGATTGGTACGCCGGATCAGCTCGGTGACGATCTCATGATCGTAGTATGCGATGCCAAGCGCCTGCGCAAGCTTCCGGCCGATTTCCCGGCCGCCGCTACCAAATTCACGACCAACTGTAATGATTCTACTCATAATGATACCTCCCTTGGTCGGCAGATGATGATTGCATCTTCATCATAGCTTAATCCGGGGCTTCTGTCAATGAAACGCGGAGCAGGGGAGAGGGATTTTTTCTATGGAAAAGCGGTGCAGCCCATGACTACACCGCCTTTTTCCTGTAAAGGTTATTTACTTTGCACTCATTTCAGCCTTTTTCAGCGCCTCGATAAACTGATCGCAGGAAATGGTACAGGTGGAGGTCAGCTCCGCAGCGGCGGAAACGCCTATTCTGCCGTCTTCCTCTTTCAGCTGCATGGAGGAAACATCGCTGACCGTTTTACCGGTGCAGTAGTCCTCCAGCGCATTGACCTGCTCGAACCATTCCTTCCCGATGGAAGAATACTTTTTCAAGCCATAATCGTAGCCCAGCTCTTTTTTACTTTTGTAGGTGTCCGGCCAGGTAACGGCACCGGCCTTATTGTAGGTGGCGATGGCCTCGGTGCAGTCGAATTTGACCGAAAGGATCTTTCCCTCTTGATCCAAAAGGAGGGCGCAGGTGGTCACCTTGGCCTCCGCGCGGCCGTCATCATCGTCCTCCGCCGGGCTGACGGCTGAATCGACCGCCATACCAAGACCGATGCGGGTTGTGGCGCCGTTGGGGCCGGGGGCGGCAGGGGTGCCGCCGTTTTCGCTGCCGTTGCTGTTATCGCCGTTATTGGGGGTGCCGTTATTGCAGGCGGCCAACGCCAACACCATAACAAGGCAGAGAATCATTGCGAGTAGTTTTTTCATCATCTTTCCTCCGTGCTTTTATTTTTCGGTTCTGCAGAACCAATGGTATTATGCACCGAAAAGATGAAAACATTAACGAGAGCATAAAAACAGAGCACCGGAAATTCCGGCGCTCCGTTTTGAAGTGAAGCTAAATTATTTAACGTTAGCAGCAGCCTTCTCGATCGCCTGCAGGAAAGCAGTGACAGACATGGTGCAGGTGGACTTCAGCTCCTCCACAGCGGGAGTATCGGTGTGGTCATGAGCGTTGGGGCCCAGTTCCATAGCGAGAACTTCAGCAGGGGTCTTGCCGATGCAGTAATTCTCGAAAGCAGCAGCCTCTTCATACCACTCACCAACAGCGGCGGGATTAGCATACTTCTTCATGTTGTAGTCATCGCCCAGCTCGCGCTTGGTCTTAACGCCCTCGGAAACGGTGACAACGCCCTCGGCAACGGTAGCCTTGGCCTGAACAACATCAATGGAGATGGCTACGATCTTGCCCTCAGCATCCAGAGCCAGCGCAACAGCGGTAACGTCAGCCTGGGTCTTGGCGGGATCCTCGTCCTCGGCATCGGTGCCGCTCATGGAAGTAACCATGCCCAGACCGGCCTTGGCGTAGGTGGAGTTCTCGTCCTTGGCGTTAGCATAAGCCTTGGTCAGAGCCTCGAGGAAAGAGGTAACGGACATGGTGCAGGTGGACTTCAGCTCCTCCACAGCGGGGGTGTCGGTGTGGTCATGGGCGTTGGGGCCCAGAGGCATAGCGGCAACCTCGGCAGCGGTTTTGCCGATGCAATAGGCTTCCAGAGCAGCAGCCTGCTCATACCACTCACCGACAGCGGCGGGGTTGGCATACTTCTTCATGTTGTAGTCATCGCCCAGCTCCAGCTTGGTCTTGATGGACTCGGGAACGGTGACAACGCCCTCGGCAACGGTAGCCTTGGCCTGAACAACATCGAAGGAGATGGCAACGATCTTACCATCCTGATCGAAGGTAGCCTCGCAGACGGTAACGTCAGCCTGGGTCTTGGCGGGATCTTCATCCTCGGCATCGGTGCCGCTCATGGAAGTAACCATGCCCAGACCGGTCTTGTAGGTGGAAGCGGAAGGCGTGGGATCAGGGGTAGGAGCGGGCTTATCGCCGCAGGCTACCAGAGAAAGAGCCATCATCGCAACCAGAAGGATCGCAATAAACTTTTTCATTTTCTTTTCCTCCTTGAAAAGTATGTATCGTTTTGGTTTTTTTGTTCGATACCCGTTTATTATACTGTTTTACAAGTTATTCCGCAAGATGCCTATAAATTTTTTGTGAAAATGCTGTGTTTTCTAATTCGATAATCTGTATATCTGTTAATTGTAACAGCACACGAATGTGCAAAACTGTATGGGGAGGAAATACAAAGATTGATTTTATGCCATAAGAATTGTAGAATATAAAGAAAGACAAGAAACGGAGAGTTCAAGATGAAAAAACTGATTGCTTTACTGGCGGCGGTGTTCCTGCTGCTGCCCGGATGCGGCGTCCAAAAGGTGCCTGATACCGGCTACACCAAATATTCCGCCCAGTTTTACGGGACCTTTGATACGGTGGTGCAGATCGTAGGGTACTGCAAGACCGAGGAGGAGTTTTCGCGGTATGCGGGGCAGATCAAGAGCCGGATGGAGGAGCTGCACCGGCTTTATGATATCTACTATGAATACAGCGGCGAGAATAACCTGAAAACCGTAAACGACATGGCCGGAAAAGCACCGGTCACCGTCCGGGAGGAAATTCTCGATTTGCTCGAGTTTTGCGAGGAATGGTACGGAAAAACCGACGGCAAGGTCAATATTGCATTGGGGCCGGTGCTTTCGGTCTGGCATAGGTATATGACGCGCTATTCCGCCGACCCGACCGATGCCAAGCTGCCCGATATGGATATCCTGCGGGAAAAGCTGACCCTCTGCAATATAGAGGATGTCATAGTAGACAGGGAAGCGGGGACGGTGTACCTTGCAAAGGAAGGCATGAGCCTGGATGTCGGTGCGGTGGCAAAGGGCTACGCTGCGGAGCTGGCCTGCCGGGAGGCCTATCAAAGCGGGTTCACCTCCTTTATCGTCAGCGCCGGCGGGAATATCGTAGCGGGGGATGCGCCGCTGGACGGTGTGCGCTCCGGCTGGGGGATCGGTATTCAGGACCCGTTTACGGCGCAGGAGCCGGGCGGCGGCAATTCCATCGATGTGGCATATGTCAGCAATACCTGTGTTGTCACCAGCGGGGATTATCAGCGCTTTTATATGGTAGGGGACAGGCGGGTGCATCATATCATCGACCCCGATACGCTGATGCCTGCCGACTACTACCGCGGGGTCACCGTCATTACCTCGGACAGCGGTATCGCCGACCTTGCCTCCACCACCCTTTATACGCTGCCGTTTGAACGCTCCCGGGCGATGGCCGAGGCGATGGGCTGGGAGGTCATGTGGATCTTTGCGGATGGTACGGTGGAGTGTACCGACGGGATGCTGCCGCTGCTGCGGGACCGGGGCGGCGCCACCGGGCTTTTATAATCTGTTCAAAAATTATCTTTTGATTGGGCTTTACTGATTTGCCGAGTTCATGTATAATAGATGGGAAGTTGTATCATCAGCATAAGGGGGAATAATATTTGGACCGTTTCAGTCCTTTGGAGCTCCGCTATAAACGGGTGGTGCTGAAATTGAGCGGTGAGGCCTTGGCCGGGAAACAGGGTAACGGCATCGATTATGATGTGGTGCTGGAGATCTGCAAGAACATAAAAACCGCCGTAAATAACCTCGGCGTCCAGATGGGCGTAGTGGTAGGCGGCGGGAACTTCTGGCGGGGGCGCACCAGCGGCAAAATGGACCGCACCCGTGCCGACCACATGGGGATGCTGGCGACGGTCATCAATGCACTGGCACTGGCCGATGCGCTGGAATCGCTGGATGTGCCGGTAAGAGTGCAGACCGCCATTACCATGGAGCAGTTTGCCGAGCCGTATATCCGCAACCGTGCCGTGCGGCATATGGAAAAGGACCGTGTGGTGATCTTCGGCTGCGGCACCGGCAATCCCTTTTTCTCCACCGATACCGCTGCGGCGCTGCGGGCGGCTGAAATTGATGCCGATGCGATCCTGAAGGCCACCATGGTGGACGGCGTCTACGATAAGGACCCCAGAAAGTTCCCCGATGCCAAGCGGTATAAGACCGTCAGCTTTAGCCAGGTGCTGGCGCAAAACCTGAATGTGATGGATATGACGGCGGCCTCCCTGTGCCGGGAAAGCAAGATCCCGATCGTTGTATTCGATCTTTCCGACCCTACGAATATTTGCCGTGCGCTGTGCGGCTATGATATTGGAACTATTGTGAAGGAGGAATAAAAGATGAACCCCGAACTGAAACTGCATGAAGAAAAGATGACCAAGACCATTTCTGTCCTGCGGGAAGAGCTGGCCGCCATCCGTGCCGGCCGCGCCAACCCCGCCGTACTGGATAAGCTGGAGGTTGACTACTACGGCGTTCCCACCCGTGTCAATCAGCTGGCGGCCGTATCGGTTTCCGAGGCCCGTACTCTGGTCATTCAGCCCTATGATAAATCCACCCTCAAAGCCATCGAGAAGGCCATCCAGGCCTCCGATATCGGTATCAACCCCAATAACGACGGCTCGGTTCTGCGTCTTTTGTTCCCCCCTCTCACCGAGGAGCGCAGAAAAGAACTGGCCAAGAGCATTTCCAAGATGGGCGAGGAGTCCAAGGTTGCCGTTCGTTCCATTCGCCGTGACGCCAACGAAAAGCTGAAGGCAATGAAGAAATCCAGCGAGATCACCGAGGATGACCTGAAGAGCCTGGAGAACGACTGCCAGAAGATGACCGATAAGTTCATCGCCGAGATCGATAAGATCACCGCTGAAAAAGAAAAAGAGATCATGTCTGTTTAAGCGGCCCTGCCGTTACGGATATGCCAGCCTCACCGGCCGTTCCCGGTTGGTGGGGCTCTTTTTGGACAATAGGGACAGAAGGAGGGAGATTCATGGAAGCCATGCCGAAGGACCGTTCGGCCGCACCGCCGCCGGCGGAATATCTGCCGCAGCACATCGGCATTATCATGGACGGCAACGGGCGCTGGGCCAAGGCAAGGGGACTGGCACGGGAATACGGCCATCGCCGGGGCAGCGAGGTTTTTATGGATATTGCCCGCTACTGTAAAAAGATCGGTGTGCGGTATTTGACGGTATATGCCTTTTCCACCGAAAACTGGAAGCGCCCCGCCCATGAGGTAGCTGTCATTATGCAGATGCTGCAGCACTACCTGGACGACAGCGAACAGTATATCAAGGAGGAGATCCGGCTGCGGATCATCGGCGACCGGACACGCTTGAGCGCCGGCCTGCAAAAGGCCATGGAGAAGGCCGAAAAAGCAAGCGAGCAGTTTACCGGCCTTATCGTGAACCTGGCCGTGAACTACGGCGGCAGGGAGGAGCTGCTGCACGCCGCCCGCTGCATGGCACGGGAATGTGCCGACGGGACAAAGGACGCCGCACAGCTCGATTTTGACGACCTGGAGCGGCACCTGTACACTGCAGGGCAGCCGGACCCGGATCTGATCATCCGGCCCAGCGGGGAAAAGCGGCTTTCCAACTTTATGATGTGGCAGAGCGCCTATTCCGAATTTGTTTTTATGGATGTGCTTTGGCCGGACTTTACCCCGCAGCACCTGAATGAAGCATTGTGGGAGTATGTGGGGCGGGACCGCCGTTTTGGAGGAATTTGATGAAGACACGGATCATTTCCGCATTAGTGGGACTTATCGTGCTGGCTGTTGCCATTGCGTTTTACGATACCATTATCTTTAATTTGTTTATTACGGCGCTGGCCGTTATTGCGATTTATGAGGCGCACCATGCCGCGGGTTTGACCCAAAAGCACCTGCGGGTCACGCTGTACTGCGCCCTGTATGCGGTGCTGCTTTTGCTGGTACCGCAGGGCAGGGAATACAGCCTGCCTGCCGTTTATGTATTGGTCGTGCTGGTATTCGCATATATTTTGGAACATCATAGGGAATTTACCATACGGGAGGGCGCCTATGCCCTGCTGATGGGAATCGCCCTGCCGACCGTTTTCGGGTTGTTTTTGCTGTATCGGGATAAGCTGGGAAATGAACAGGGGATTTTGTACCTTGCGTTTTTGCTGGGCAGCGCCTGGTGGAGCGATATCGGCGGGTATTTTACCGGGATGCTGTGCGGAAAGCATAAGCTCTGCCCGGAAATAAGCCCCAAAAAGACGGTGGAGGGGCTTTTGGGCGGTTTGGTCTTTGCCGTTTTGGGCAATATAGGCATTATGGTGCTGGTGAATCGCCTGGCGGCGCAAGGCATCGGCTATCTTGCCACCCCCCTGACGCTGCATTTCGGGCGCATCTGCCTGCTGACCCCGCTGCTGGCGCTGTTGAGCGTGGTCGGTGACCTTTCCTTTTCCATCATCAAGCGTACCTACGGCATTAAGGACTACGGCAACCTGATGCCCGGCCACGGCGGGGTGCTGGACCGCTTTGACAGCGTGCTGTTTATTGCTCCGGCGGTTTATTTTATCGCCCTATACTTACCCATTGCGTTTTAATTACAGGAGGCACTATTGAAAACCGTACTTCTTACCGTTCTGGTTTTTGGCGTCATTATTATTCTGCATGAAACAGGACATTTTCTGTTCGCAAAGCTCTTTCATGTCAAGGTGGAGGAGTTTTCCTTTGGCATGGGCCCCAAGCTGTGGAGCCGTGAAAAAAAGGGGACACAGTACAGCATCCGGGCGTTCCCCATTGGCGGGTATGTGGCCATGGAGGGCGAGGATGATGCCGGAAGCGGTGCAGTCGTCCGGGAGGAGATCCATTCCGCTGCGGAGGGCGACCCGCTGTATGCAAAGCCCGCATGGCAGCGGCTGATCATTATGGTGGCCGGTGCGGTGATGAACGTCATCCTCGGCTTTATTATGCTGGTCGTCGTTACCGCCATGTCCGGTCTTATCGGCACCACTACGGTGGCGGTTTTTGATGAGAATTCCGTTTCCGCAAATTATTTGCAGGTCGGCGATGAGATCATCAAGGTAAACGGCTACAATACCCGCTTTTACGGCGATGCGACCTTCCAAATGCTGCGGGATGAGGATGGCGTGATCGATTTTACCCTCATTCGTGACGGCAAAACGATGGAGATCACCGTTCCCTTTGAAACCGAGGAGCTGGCGGACGGCATCATCGGGATGCATATGGATTTTAAGTTCCTCGGTGAGCCGGTGAGCTTCGGCAATACCATCACCTATGCCTTCCATTGGACCTTCTCGGTGGTCAAGCAGGTGTGGTACTCGCTCATTGATGTGATCACCGGGCGGTATGGCCTTCAGGCCATCAGCGGGCCGGTAGGAACGGCCACCATCATTTCGCAGGCCTCGGCGCAGGGGCTGCGCTCCTTCCTGCTGCTGGTCGCCTTTATCACCATCAATGTAGGCGTTTTTAACCTGCTGCCGCTGCCGGCTTTGGACGGCGGACGCATCCTGTTTGTACTGATCGAGATGATCTTCCGTAAGCCTGTCCCGCCCAAATATGAGGCATGGGTGCATCGTATCGGGATCATTCTGCTGCTGGGACTGATCGCGGTGGTCACGGCAAGCGATATCATTAAACTATTCCACTAAAAAGGGGAGGGGAGCGCCATGCAGCGCAGGACGACAAGAACGGTTCAGGTAGGCTCTGTCACCATCGGTTCGGGGCATCCGATCGCGGTGCAGTCCATGCTGTGCGCCGCCCCGGGGGATATTGATGGGAACATTGCGCAGGTAAGGGCCCTGAAGGAGGCCGGCTGTGACATCGTCCGGCTGGCTATCCCGACGATGGAGGATATCCGGCTGATCTCCGCCATAAAAAGCAAGGTGGATATCCCGCTGGTGGCGGATATCCAGTTTGACTACCGGCTGGCCATCGCCGCAGCCGAGGCAGGGATTGATAAAATACGCATCAACCCCGGCAATATCGGCGGGAGGGATCGCATCCGGGCGGTGGTAAACGCCTGCCGGGAACGGGATATCCCCATTCGGATCGGGGTGAACAGCGGTTCCCTGGAAAAGGAGCTGCTGCAAAAATACGGCCGTCCCACGGCGGAGGCACTGGTGCAGTCGGCGTTGGGGCAGATCCGGCTTTTGGAGGACGAGCATTTTACCGACTATCTTGTTGCGATCAAATCGAGCGACGCCGCAACCACTATGGAAGCCAACCGGCTGCTGGCGCAGCAAACCGATTGCCCGCTGCATCTGGGGGTGACCGAAGCGGGAACGGAGCGCATGGGGCTGATCAAATCCAGTGCGGCCATCGGCGGGCTGCTGTGCCTCGGCATCGGTGATACCATTCGGGTATCATTGACGGCTGACCCCGTGCGGGAGGTGTATGCTGCCCGTGACCTGCTGGCGGCCATCGGTTTGCAGCAGGACCGGGTTCGTTTTGTTTCCTGTCCCACCTGCGGGCGCTGCAAGGTCGATTTGTTCCGGGTGGCGGAGGACGCCGAGCAGGCGCTTGCCAATGTGAATAAAAACATAAAGGTGGCCATAATGGGGTGTGCGGTAAACGGCCCCGGGGAAGCTGCTGATGCGGATATCGGCATAGCGGGTGGCGATGGAGAGTTTTTGCTTTTTGCGAAGGGAAAGCCGCTGTATAAGGTTTCGCCCGAAGGGGTGACGGCTGCCCTGCTGGAGGAAATAGAGAAGCTGTAAAGGAGAATAGCTTTGCAGAGGTTTGAGGACGTTTTCGGGAAATACATAGAGAAAAAATGTGACAGTCAGGCGCTGCGTCAAAGTGATGTGGCGGGCTTGCAGATCGCAACGGAGGAGAATGCGGTTCGCATTACCCTTTCTTCTGCTGCGCTTATTTCCCATGCCGCAATTGCCGAGGCCCAGCGTTCGATTGCCATGGGACTTTTGGCGCGTGTGGTGGAAATAAAGGTTCATTACCCGGCCGAGCTGCTGGGGGAAGAAGCCTTTTTGCTGATCATTGATTACCTGAAGGCCGCCAATGTGCCGGTCAACGGGTTTTTCCGCCGGGCAGTGATCACCTATGAGAATGAGCGCTTTACCGTTAAGCTGCCGGAGGGCATCGCTGCCTTTTTGGAGCCGTTGGCACTGCCCGGAAAGATCGCAGCGCAGGCGGATGAGCTGTTCGGCGTGCGCCCGCAGGTGAGCTTTGTCCCCGTCCCGGATTATGAATTGAAGCCGATAGAGGAGCCCGCCCCCGTGATGGAGGCAGCCCCCGAAGTGCTGCCGCCCCCGGAGGAGGCTCCCCCATGGGAGGAAACCCCAATTCCACCGGCCGAAACGGAATCGGCCCCTGCGGCAAAGGCGCCTGCAAAGCCCCGTGCGCCGAAGAAGGAAAAAGCGAATATCCCCTATGATGAGACCACCAAAAAGCCGGTGGGGAACTACCGGCCGATCAAGGGAACGCCTGTTCCCATCGGAACCTTGGGACTGGACAGCGGCTCTGCGGTCATTTGGGGGGATATATTCTCGGTGGATTGCCGTGATACAAGGGATAAAAACCACTTTATCATGTCCATCGCCATCACCGATTACACTGGCTCCATCAACCTGAAGATATTTGATGAATTGAGCCTAAAGCCGAAGCTGGGAGACCTGAAACCGGGGATGACCGTTCTGGTACAGGGGGATATCAGCTACGATAAATACGACCGTGATATGGTGATGCGCCCCCGGCATATCAATACCGTCAAAAAGAATGTCCTTACCGATGATGCGCCGGTCAAGCGGGTGGAGCTGCACCTGCATACCACTATGTCCGCGATGGACGGCGTAAGCACCGCAGAGGACCTGGTGAAGCGTGCCCATAGCTGGGGGCATCCCGCTGTGGCGGTGACCGACCACGGTGTGGTGCAGGCCTTCCCGGAGGTCATGAATACGGTGGAGAAGATCCGGAAGGATGACCCCGACTTTAAGGCGATCTACGGTGTGGAGGGGTATTTCATCAATGATATGCTGCCTGCCGTAAAGGGCAGGACCGATGCCCCTATCAACGGGCGGTATATCATTTTCGATTTGGAGACCACCGGGCTTTCCGCCGCAACGGAACGGATCATTGAGATCGGTGCCGTAAAGGTGGAAAACGGGGAGATTTTGGAGTCCTTTGACCTGTTTGTAGACCCGGAAAAAGCGATCACACCTGAAATCACCCGGCTTACCAGTATTACCAATGAGATGGTAGCAGGCGCCCCCAAGGAAGCGGAGGCCTTGGAGCAGTTTTTCCGCTTCTGTGACGGGTGTGATATTCTGGTTGCCCACAACGCAGATTTTGATATGGGATTTTTGCGGGCGGCCATCCGGCGGTGCGGCAGGGAAGAGGACCCGGTACAGATCGATACGCTGGTAATGGCGCGCGCCATGTACCCGGAGCTGAAAAAGCACAAGCTGGATACCATAGCGGAGCGCCTGGGCGTGACGCAGAAGCACCACCACCGCGCGGATGATGACGCCCGTGTACTGGCTGAAATCTTCCTGAAGATGGTGCAGAAGCTGGTGGAGGATGCGGGGATCACCAAGGTAATGGATATCAACCATTCCATGGGGCAGCAGAATGCCGCCAAAACGCATCCTTACCATATCGTTCTGCTGGTGCAAAATCAAACCGGCCTGAAAAACCTGTATAAGATCATTTCCGCCTCTCACCTTGAATATTTCCAGAAAAAGCCCCGTATCCCCAAAAGCCTTTTGGTTCGGCATCGGGAGGGACTGCTGGTTGGTTCGGCCTGCGAGGCCGGCGAGCTGTTCAAGGCCATACGGGAGGGGAGAAAGTGGTCGGAGCTTTGTGATATTGCCGATTTTTACGACTATTTAGAGGTGCAGCCGCTGGGCAATAATATGTTCATGGTGCGGGATGGCGAGGTACGCAGCGAAAAAGACCTGCAGGACCTGAATATTACCGTGCTGAAGCTGGGACAGCAGCTGGGCAAGCCCGTTGTGGCGACCGGCGACGTCCACTTTTTGGAGGAAAAGGACGCCCGGTTCCGTGAAATACTGATGGCCGGTATGGGCTTTAAGGATGCCGATAACCAGGCGCCGCTTTACTTCCGCACCACCGGGCAGATGCTCAAGGAATTTGACTATCTGCCGGAGGAGACCGCCCGGGAGATCGTCATTGATAACCCCCGTAAAATCGCGGAAAGCATTGAATACGTCCGGCCCATCCCCAAGGGGACCTTCCCGCCCAGCATTCCCGGCTCGGAGGAGGATCTTATTCGCATCACTACCACCCGTGCCAAGGAAATGTACGGTGACCCGCTGCCGGAAATCGTGGAAAAGCGGCTGAACCGTGAGCTGGATTCCATCACCAAGCACGGCTTTGCGGTGCTGTATATGATCGCCCAGAAGCTGATCTTCCGTTCCAATGAGGAAGGGTATCAGGTCGGCTCCCGTGGTTCGGTCGGCTCCTCTTTTGTGGCTACGATGGCAGGTATTTCGGAGGTAAACCCATTGCCGCCGCACTACCTTTGCCGCAAGTGTAAGCACAGCGAGTTTATCACCGACGGCAGCTACGGCTCCGGCTTTGACCTGCCGCACAAGAACTGCCCCGTCTGCGGGGAGGAAATGTACCAGGACGGCCATGAGATCCCGTTCGAGACCTTCCTTGGCTTTGACGGTGATAAGGAGCCCGATATCGACCTTAATTTTGCCAATGAATATCAGTCCCGCGCCCACCGCTATACCGAGGAGCTGTTCGGGCGAGACCATGTATTCAAGGCCGGTACCATCAGTACCATCAAGGATAAGACCGCATACGGCTATGTAAAGCACTTTTTGGAGGATCGGGGGCAAACCGTCCCCAATGCCGAGGAAAACCGGCTTGTCATAGGCTGTACCGGCATAAAGCGCACTACCGGTCAGCACCCCGGCGGGATGGTCGTTATCCCCAATGACTATGAGGTGTACGACTTCTGCCCGGTGCAGCACCCGGCCGATGACCCCAATTCCGATATTATCACCACCCATTTCGACTTCCATTCGCTGCACGATACGATACTGAAGCTGGATGAGCTGGGGCATGTGGTCCCGACGCTGTATAAGCATCTGGAGGACTACACCGGCCTGAAGATCAATGATACCCCCACCAATGACCCGGCGGTTTATACGCTGTTTACCTCCTGTGAGGCGCTGGGCATTACGCTGGATGACATCGGCATTACCAACGGTACGCTGGCACTGCCGGAGATGGGCACGCCCTTTGTACGGGGGATGCTGCTGGAGGCAAAACCGAAGTCCTTTTCCGATCTTTTGCAGATCTCCGGGCTTTCCCACGGCACCGATGTATGGCTGGGCAACGCACAGGATCTGATCCGCAACGGTACCTGCACCATTTCCGAGGTCATCGGCACCCGTGACAGCATCATGACCTACCTGCTGCACCACGGACTGGAGCCGAAGCTTGCCTTTAATATTATGGAGATCACCCGTAAGGGCAAGGCGCCGGAAAAGCTGACCGAGGAAATGAAGAAGGATATGCTGGCGCATAACGTCCCGCAATGGTATATCGACAGCTGCCTGAAAATCAAGTATATGTTCCCCAAGGCGCACGCAGCGGCCTATGTCATTGCGGCAGTGCGGTTGGGCTGGTTTAAGGTGTACCGGCCGCGGGAATTCTACGCCGTTTACTTTACCTCCCGCGGGGATGACTTTGATGCCAATACTGCGATCCTCGGGCCGGCAGCTGTAAAGCAAAAAATCTTGTCACTTATTGCAAAGGGAAATGAGATCTCCACCAAGGAGAGTGACCAGCTGGAAACGCTGCAGGTGACCTATGAGATGCTTTTGCGGGGAATTGAGCTGCTTCCCGTTGATTTGTACCAATCCGATGCCACCCTGTACCGCCTGGAGGGGGACAAGCTGCGGCTGCCCTTTACCGCGCTCAAGGGGCTGGGTGCTGCTGCGGCAGCGTCGCTGGCGGAAGCGGGGAGGAAAGGCCCGTACCTTTCCATCGATGATATCACCGCCCGTTCCGGTGTCAGCAAAACGGTCATTGACCTGCTGCGGGAGCATGGCTCGCTCTCTTCGCTGCCGGAAAGCAGCCAGATGAGTCTGTTCGGCTGAAAATAGGGTAAAATGTTTCATGAAACATTTTTGCACCGCTTATGGGGAAGAGATCCCCGTAGGCGGTGCTTTTTTATGGCGGATATTTTGTCCCGCCGACGCATATAGATGCAACAAAGCTTTATTATCGCGCAAAAAGGGGGACAACAAATGGATAGCATCAAACGAATGGACCAGGACGTTATGGGAGCGCCGCATACGCTGGTGGTGGAGGACCGCAAGCGGCTTTCGGTCAGCGGCGTTACCGATGTGGAGAGCTTTGATGAGGAAACGGTCATGCTGGCCACCGAGCTGGGGGAGCTGATCATTCACGGGTACGACCTGCATATCAACCGTATCGATGTGGAAAGCGGCGACCTTTCGCTTGAGGGCGAAATACAAAGCATGACCTATACCGATAACCAACCGCAGACCGGCGGCTTTTTCGGCCGGCTGTTCCGCTAAAGGGGGCAATGTTCCGGCGTGATTTTTTCTGCTGCCGCCCCGCCGGTGACGCAGTTTTTGCAGTCGCTGCTGCTGGGGGTGCTGCTTTCGCTCCTCTATGATCTGTTCTATGGCGTTCGCTGCCTGTTCCCGGTGCGGATGCAGGCGCATATTGTATTGGATCTTCTGTATTTCGTGCTGTTCGGCGTCCTGCTGTTTAATTTCCTTTTGACCGAAACAGCCGGGAGACTGCGGTATTTTATCATACTGGGGGTCATCATCGGCTGGGGCCTCTACCATGCCACCATGAGCCGACTGACGGTGCGCTTTTTTAACGGGGTCATCGGCGGAGTGCGGGCGGTTTTACAGGCGGTTTTCCGTCCCGTTATCGCATTGGCACGATGGATTTCGCTGCGGCTGCGTGATCTGTGCAAAAAAGGAACAGCAAAATGCAAATCGGCAAAAAATCGCTTGAAAAAGCATCATCGGATGCGGTATAATAAAGTATCAAACAGATGCAGGGAGGAAAACGGACGTGAAAAAGCATATGACCATCAAGCAGACCAACCGTATTCTGGCGTTCGTCATCGTTTTTCTCGTTCTGCTCATCGCCGTATACTTTGTAAAAGGCCGGGTACGGGCCGCCCAGATGGAAGCGGAGCTTGCCGCCGCACAACAGCGGGTAAACGACCAACAGGCCGAAAATGACGAAATAGGCCGTATGCTGGAAAACAGCGACTACTACCTGAACCAGGAGGCGCGCGGTGAAGGAAACTACTGCGACCCCGAAGAAAAAGTATATGTCGTAGTACCGTAATTATTTTGTGGAGGATCATCCGTAGATGCAGCTTTGTGTAGGCACCGTGGTAGAAGGTAAGGTCAGCAAGATCACCGGCTTTGGCGCATTCGTCGATATTGACGGGGGCGGCTCCGGCATGGTTCACATTTCGGAGGTGGCCAATACCTATGTCAAGGACATCAACGACCACCTGAAGGTCGGCGATGCGGTAAAGGCAAAGGTCGTTGCCATCAATGAAAACAATAAGATCGCGCTTTCCATCAAGGCGCTGCTGCCGCCGGAGCCGAAGCCCCAGCCGCAAAAACGGGAAAGCCGGGATAACCGCACCGGCCGTCGCAGTAATACCTATGTGTATCAGCCGCCAAAGCCCTATTCACCCGATACCGGCGACGCCTTCGAGGATATGATGGCACGGTTTAAGCGCTCCAGCGACGATAAGATCTCCGATCTTACCCGGGTGATCGATAACCGGCGCGGCGGGAATTCCAGACGATCGAAAAAGTAAATTTACAAAGAGCCGACCGGCACCGTTTGGCGGCTCTTTTTATTGCACAGAAAGGAAGTAAAACGCATGGTCATCATCAATGCAAAAATCAATACCTGTGACGGCGGGAAAATCATCGAGCATGGGTTTATCGAGATCAAAAACGGGCGGATCACCGGGGTAGGGGAGGGTGCTTATTCCGGCGCCGAAGCCGAAGTATTTGACGCCGACGGGCGACTGGTCACGCCGGGGTTTATCGACTCCCACTGCCATATCGGCATTTGGGAAAGCGGACTGGATTTTGAAGGCGACGACACCAATGAAATGACCGACCCCTCCACGCCGCACATTCGTGCCATTGACGCCGTAAACCCGCTGGACCGTGCCTTTACCGAGGCGCTGAAATACGGCATCACCGCCGTTTCGGTCGGCCCCGGCAGCGCAAACCCGGTGGCCGGGCAGGTATGTGTACTGCATACCAACGGCGGTTATCTGGATCGGATGATACTGAAGTCACCCTCCGCGATGAAGTTTGCGTTGGGCGAGAACCCCAAAAAGGTCTACAACGGCAAAGAGTCTGCGCCCATCACCCGTATGGCCATCGCTGCGGTGATCCGTGAGCAGCTGATGAAGGCCAAGCGTTATCAGCAGGATCTGCAAAAATCCAAGGAGGATGAGGACACCGATCCGCCCGAATTCGATATGAAGTGCGAGGCTCTGCTGCCGGTGCTGGAGCGCAGGATCAAGGCGCATTTCCATGCCCATCGTGCCGATGATATCTGCACTGCGATCCGGATCGCAAAGGAATTTAACCTGGATGCCGTGATCATCCACTGTACCGAGGGGTATCTGGTGCCGGAGGCGCTGCTGGACGGCGGCTGCATCGCTTCGGTGGGGCCCATCATTTCCGACCGCACCAAGCCGGAGCTGCGCAATCAGGAACGCTATAACGCTGCAAAGCTGACCGAAGCCGGTGTTCCGGTCGCCTTTAATACCGATGCGCTGGTCTTTCCCATTGATCTGCTGGCGGCTTCCGCAAAAATTGCAGTTCTTGCGGGGCTTCCCTGGCAGCAGGCACTGGAGTCTTTGACCATCCGTTCGGCAGAAGCTGCTGGCGTTGCCGACGAGATCGGCTCCGTCACCGTAGGCAAGCGTGCCGATCTTCTGGTATTCAGCCGTGACCCCATCGATCTTTTGGTGAAGCCGGATGCGGTATTTGTAGACGGAATTTGTCTAAATTGAGTCAAATTTAATAAAATTGCATAATTGCCCTTGCAAAACACCGCCTTGTTTGGTAGAATATAAACAGGAGAATGGGAAGCCAATCTCCGTATACTATTAGCAAGGAGTGACCATCATGACCGTCAACTACATCGGCAAAAAGACCGTAATTCGTGACAGCTTTAAGGAATATGCCGAAAAGCGCCTGAAAAAGCTGGGCAAATTCTTTGATGACGATCCTGTGGTAAACATCATTGTGACCAATCACAATGAGGACGAAACCGTAGAAGTGACCATTCAGTCCCACGGTATGTTCTTCCGTGCGGAGCGCACCTCCGATGACCGCCAGGCCTCGCTTGACCTTGTACTGGATGTTCTGCAAAAGCAGATCGTCCGCAACAAGGAGCGGCTGGAAAAACGCATGAAAGCCACGATGGACTTTACTGCGTTCGGGCCGGTTGAGGTGCTGGCGGAGGAGCAGGTACTGCCCGCCGCAGAGCTGGTTAAGACCAAGAAGTTCCATGTGGATACCATGGACGTTGAGGAAGCGATCCTGCAGATGGATATGCTGGGTCATACCTTCTTCCTGTTCCGTGATCCCGATAGCGGCGAGATCAATGTGGTCTACCGCCGCAACGACGGGAACTATGGTCTGCTGCAGCCGCTGGCTGACTGATGCGGAAAGCTCGTTCTCTTATGATAAAGTAAAGTGATCACCGGTGGGGAGCATTTTGGCTTCCCACCGCTTTTTACGGGAAAGGATATTCTATGACAAAACAGCAATACAAACTGTGCGCCCCCTGCCTGTTCGGGCTGGAAAGCGTATTGAGCGGGGAAATAAAACGCCTTGGATTTGAGGACATCACCGTGACCGACGGCCGGGTGGAATTTACCGCCGATGCCGAAGGGATCGCACGCGCCAGCCTCAATCTGCGTACGGCGGAGCGTGTGCTTATCATATTGGGCAGCTTTCGTGCGGTGACATTCCAGCAGCTGATCGATGGTGCGGAAAAAATCCCGTTCGAGGAGTATATCGGCAAAAAGGACGCTTTTCCGGTCAAGGGCTGGAGCCTGAATTCCCAGCTGCACAGCGTGCCGGATTGCCAGTCCATTATTAAAAAAGCTGCTGTGAAGCGCCTTTCCCGCAAATACGGCGTTGCGTGGCTGGAGGAAAGCGGGCCGGCGGTACAGATCCAGTTTTCCATCAATAAGGACCTTGTTACCATCATGCTGGATACCAGCGGTGTGGCGCTGCACAAGCGCGGCTACCGTAAAGTTGCAAACCTTGCCCCCATCCGGGAAACGCTGGCTGCAGGAATTTTGGATATTGCAAGGATCTACCCGGATACAAAGCTTTACGATCCGTTCTGCGGCTCCGGGACCTTCCTGATTGAAGCGGCCTACAAGGCAAAGAATATTGCGCCGGGCATCTACCGGCGGTTTGCTGCCGAAAAATGGGGCTGTCTGCCCGCCAGTATATGGCAGTCCGGTAGGGAAGAGGCGATAGAAAAGGTTCGTAAGGATGTAGAGTTTGTCGCCTTTGGCAGCGATATCAGCGGTGAAGCGCTGGAAATTGCCGAAGCTAATGCAAGACGGGCCGGCATTGCGGGCTTGATTAAGCTACAACAGATGGATGTTAAAAATTTCACATTACCGGATGAAAAGGCGCTGGTGGTGACAAATCCGCCTTACGGTGAACGGCTGATGGCCAGTGAGGATGTGCAGCAGCTTTATCAGACGATGGGCAATGTGTTTCGGCCGTCCGGCCAAGCGGCATACTATATTATATCCTCGGCAGAGGATTTCGAGCAGGACTTCGGCCGTAGAGCCGATAAAAAGCGCAAGCTGTATAACGGTATGCTGAAATGCAATCTGTATCAGTACTTTGCACTGAAGAACAAGGAATAAGATAAACAGCGAAAGCCCGGGTAAAACCGGGCTTTTTTGCAGGGATGCTCAATAGGGCGATGGCATGTCCATGGGGCTGATTGGCTGTATTATGAGAAACGACGAAATTATGCTGCGGTTTTGCTCCTCTCTGTTTCGCTAAATCTTAATTTAGCGAAATTGCATCTGTTTTTACAGCACAACGAATAAGGGCTGCCGATTCTCAATATGCCTTAAAATCGAAATAGCAAATGGCCGACGATTGCCAATCCCCTATTATTTTGGATTTCAAAAATTCAAGATATCTTGCTGCAGCTGATGTTTCTAATGCGACTTTAATGCTTACTAAATCCATCTATTCAGTGCTTTTGATTTATTCTGTCCAGCCGGCAACAATGATGAGATCATAATGTCGACTGCCGGAGCGGTCTGTTCCCTCTTTCATTTAAGTGAAAATTGATCGCGTCGTTATGGGTTGCTTTGTGGCGAAGTAAATACTATAGGTTTTGATGGCTCCGGGGCTATTATTGCATATTTTGTGAACAAAAAGGATTATTTTTGTAAACATTAGCACTCTGCTATTGACAGTGCTAACTGTAGGACTATAATGAGGGTGTTCTTGAGGGATTGCCAATAGGCTCTTCAGGATGCTAACAAGATTTCAAATTAAAACGGAGGAATGAATTATGATGCCCAGTATTTTTGGTGAAAATCTCTTTGATGAATTCTTTAATGAACCTTTCGCCATGGTGGCGCCTCAAGGTCATAACCCTCTTTACGGTAAACACGCAAAGAACCTGATGAAGACCGATGTGCGGGAGACCGAAGGCTCTTACGAGCTGGATATCGACCTGCCGGGCTTTAAGAAGGATGAGATCACCGTTGAAGTGAAAAACGGCTGTCTCAATATCAGCGCCGCCAAGGGGCTGGATAAAGAGGAAAAGGACAAGGACGGCAAGTACATTCGCCAGGAGCGTTATGCCGGTTCCTGCAGCCGCAGCTTCTATATCGGCAACGAAGTAGACCCTGCCGCAGTAACTGCCAAGTTTGAAAACGGTATTCTGCAGATTTCCGTGCCCAAGGCTTCCCGTCAGCTGCCTGCAAAATCCACGGTTGAAATCAAATAGTCTCTCCCCTGCCCTACCCCGCTTCTCCCATATCATCTTGAAAGGATGTCAACTATGAATAAGACCTTATCGCGTATTCTGTGGATCGTTGCCGGTGTGCTGCTGATTGCAGCGGGTGTTTACTGCTTTGTTTCTCCCGATGCCGCCCTCGGCGGTCTGTCCCTGATGCTCGGACTGGCGATGCTGTTTTCCGGTGTCGTTGATATCGTCATTTTTGCTTCTTCCAGACGGTATATGTTGGGCTCCGGCTGGTTCCTGCTGGAGGGCATCTTCACCGTTCTGCTGGCGGTATTCCTTCTGTGCAATCAGGCGTTTACCATGCTTTCTCTGCCGTTCATCTTCGGTATGTGGCTGCTGTTCGGCGGCATCAGCCGGTTCGTCAGCTCCTTTGACCTGCAGCGCCTCGGTGTAAAGGGTTGGGGATGGTTCACGGCGCTGGGCGTTCTGCTTACCTTCGCCGGTATCCTCTCCTTCTACGATCCCATCTCCGGTGCGTTGGCTTTAAGCTGGGTCGCCGGTCTAGTTCTCATCCTGCAGGGCGTGGCTTCGATTGCATGGGGCTGCTTCTCCGGCCGTTTTTGGAGAAACACCATTCTGTAAATCTGCGATCTCACCTCCTCATTCCAAAAGACCGGAGCTTCGGCTTCGGCCTTTTTGCGTACTTGAAAGCTGCAAGGTTTTCTACTATAATTAAGTGGTAATCTTGGAACCGATCGGAGGGAGCATCATGCAGGGCTTTTCTATTATGAACGCACCGGCGCCGCAGCTGCTGCGTGATTATCTGATCTATTTAAGCACCATCAAGGGGCGCTCCCCCCGGACGGTAGAGGCCTACTACAATGATTTGCGGCTGTTTTTGCGCTATATGATGGCCAGCCGCAGCGGTATGCCCCTCCCTGCCGATGACCCCAACCTGGAGTCCATCCCCTTTGCCACCATCAACAGCGAAATGATCCTCGGCGCACGGCTTTCGGATGCCTATTCCTTCCTTGCCTATGTGCAAAGCGTCAATAATAATAACGCCAAGACCCGTGCCCGCAAGGTTTCCAGTCTGCGTGGGTTCTATAAATATCTGCAAAGCAAGACCGACCTGCTGGAAGAAAACCCGATGGAGCAGCTGGAAATCCCCGCGCAGCGCAAAAGCCTGCCGAAATACCTGACCCTTGAGGAAAGTATTCATCTGCTGGAAAGCATAGACGGAAAGGACCGGGAACGGGATTACTGCATCATTACCATCCTTTTGAACTGCGGTATCCGTCTTTCTGAACTGGTCGGCATCAAGCTGTCGGATATCCGGGACGATACCCTTACCGTGCTGGGCAAGGGCAACAAGGAACGCTTGGTTTATCTCAACGACGCCTGCCTTGCCGCCATCCGGGAGTACCTTGCCGTTCGCCCGGAGCCGCCCAAGGATGCGGATAAGCCCTATTTGTTTGTTTCCTCCCGCACCCGTGCACCGCTTACCCCACGCCGGGTGGAGCAGATAGTAGAAACGCACCTGAAAGCCGCCGGACTGGGGGGGCGGGGCTATTCCCCGCATAAGCTGCGTCATACAGCCGCAACGCTTATGTATCAGCACGGCGGTGTGGATATCCGGGTACTGAAGGAAATTCTCGGCCATGTTAATCTAGGCACGACCGAAATATATACCCATGTCAGCAGCGACCAGATCGCCAACGCTGCCGACCGCAACCCGCTTTCCCACGTAAAAATCAAATCACCGAAAAAGGAAGCAAAAACCGAATGAAAACCAATTACCATACCCATACCTACCGCTGTAAACACGCCATGGGCAACGATGAACATATCGTAAAGCGCGCCATTGACGCCGGCATTGATATCCTGGGCTTTTCCGACCACAACCCATGGCCCCACTTCCCTGCCGGCTATGACTCCCACGTGCGCATGGAGCCGCAATACCTGCCGGAATACTGCGGCAGCGTTAACCGCCTGCGGGAAAAATACAAGGACCAGATCGAGATTCACCTCGGCCTGGAGGCGGAGTACTTCCCGCACCATATGCAGGAGCTTCTTGATATGAAGTCGGAATACGGGATCGAATATCTGATCTACGGTGCCCACTACGATGAACTGGATGCCCCCATCCCGGAGCGTTTTTATTTCGGCCGTGATATTTTAGCACCCCACGACCTTGAGCGTTACGAGCAGAACATCATTCCGGGCATTGAAAGTGAATTTTACACCTACGTGGCTCATCCGGATCTTTTCATCCGCAGCTATCCCTTTTTTGATGACCATTGTGTTGCCCTTTCCCATCGCATCTGCGAAACGGCAGCCCGCCACAATGCCATACTGGAATATAATATCTCCGGGTTTTTATTTGCGGAGGAGCATAAACGGCTGGACTGCTTCCCCCACCCCGATTTCTGGCGCATTGCAAAGGATCACGGTGTAACTGCCATTATCGGGTATGACGCCCATAATACCGCCGTTGATTTTAAGGGCCCGGAAATATACGACTATGCGGTGCGGTTCCTTGACCATATCGGAATTCATCGCATCGATAAGCTGGATTTGTAAAATAGTATAATTCCTTTTGCAAAGGGAGGGATCATACATGCAGTATTACCGCATTGGGGAAACGCTGGAGCCTCTGGACAGCCTGCCGCCGGAGGATGAGGCTTTTCTGGCTGTACTGCGCCCCGACGAACTGCATACCGCGCCGCTGCCGCAGGGAATCACCCCGCCGCAGCCCCCGGAGGACCCGCGGGACAACCGGTATTGCCGGCTGCACATGGAACAGGGGGAGCTGACCGGACAGGTGCGGCTGCCCCAGCGCAGCGCTGCCGCAGGGAAGAAATTTGTCTTTGCCATGGGCGGTAAAAGCCTGCTGCTGGTGGACCACAACGGGTATGCGGGAGAGGTCCTTAAACTGCTGACGCTGCCGGCCGGCCGAGAGATGACGGCGGATGAGCTATTGGCGGAGCTGCTGGCGGTGCAGATCCATGACGCCTTGCCTGCGCTGCAGGAGCTGGAAAGCCGCCTGACGGTGCTGGAACAGGAGGTTTTGGCGGATAATACCGAAAGGTTTATCCATAAGATGAGCGCCATCCGGCGGGAATTGAACCGGGAAACCCGGTTTTACGCCCAGCTGGGCGATCTTGCCGAAACGCTGCAGGAGGATGGTGCCGACCTGCTGGGACACCGGGCGCTGCGGCGGCTGGGGTATTTTTCCCGGCGGGTGACCACCCTGCGCAGTGAGGCTCAGATACTGCGGGAGTACGCCACCCAGATCAGCAGTGAATACCAGGCACAGGTGGATATCCTGCAAAACCGGGTGATGAAGCTGCTGACCATCGTGACCACCATCTTTCTGCCGCTTTCCCTCATCGTGGGGTGGTATGGCATGAACTTTGATATGCCGGAATTGAGCTGGGAATACGGATACCCGGCTATTATCATCGTTGCCGTGGCGGTGGTCGTGCTGCTGATCCTTTATTTCCGCCGCAAAAAGTGGCTATAACAGAAAGTCCCTTCCCGTGCGGGGAGGGACTTTTTCTAACTTTAAATTGTGAATTTAAGCCGAAAAACCGTCTGGAGCAGCCCACCAAATGCAAGGAGGACGGCGCCCGCCAGCCACAGCAGCGTTTGCCTGCTGTTTTCCCCACCGGAAAGCCGTTCGCAGCCCGTTTGCGCCGTGTTGCACAGGAGGATCACCGCTGCCAGCTGCACCGTTTTGGGCAGGATAAACCCCGGCAAAAGATAGGCAAGCCCTTTCCAACCCAGTAATATCAGCAGAAATGTCATGGCAGTCCCCTGCCCTGCCCCGAAGACCAAGGGCACCATCGGGATCATGCCCATTCCCCACAGGCACCTGGCAGAGATCATCAGATATAAGAGGAGGATAGCGGAAAACAGCAGGCTTTCCCGCCACATGACCCATAAACCGCGTTCTGCGGTAAGCTGGTTTACCATGATCCGAAACGGGATAGAGTCTGCCCCGCACAGCACCGCCGCTATACTGCCCAGCAGCAGCCCCATCAGGAAATACAAAAGATACCGTATCGTCGTCCTGCGCGTTTTCCACAGGCTTTCCCGCCGTTTCGGCGCCGGAAGGCGCTTTCTTCTATGCAGCATTTTCCCATCCTCCGTATTGTTTTATCGTGATTTCGGGCGGTGAGCCGGTTTGACCTTACTGCGTTTATTAACCGCCAGCACTCCGCCGATCGCCCCGCTTACCACCATCAGCAGGCATTTATACAGGGCCAGCAGCCCCGGCTCATTCTTCGGTACGGTAAGCGCCGCCACCAGCAGGATAAGGTACATCAGCCCGCCGGTGAGCGCCCCGTTGATGATCCCGTTTTGGCGCAGCCGCCGCCCGCAGCGATACCCGGCCAGCATGGTTCCCGCCGCCAGTGATAGGGTGACCATCGGCGCCGCAAGCCTGCCTGGAACATCCTGCACGCTCATCATCAGCGCCATCACGGCCAGCAGGATAAGAACCGCCGCAGCACCGATCCCGCCGCTGATAATGATTTCCCGCAGCGGTGTGCCGGTCGATTTGGCTCCGTGTCCCTTCTCCCTGTTTTTGGGCATAAAAACGCCTCCCATCCGGATTACTGTTCAATCCTATGATGGGAGGCATTATTTTAGAAGAAATTACTTCGGCTCTGCGGTGGTGTTCTTGCCGCTGATGGCCCAACGAGCCAGACGAACCTTGGAACGGTCGCTGCCGGTCTCGATCACAAGGGAATCCTCTTTCATGCTGACGATGATGCCGATGATGCCGCCGATGGTGACGATCTCATCGCCTACCTGCAGCTCGCTGCGCATTTTAGCGGTTTCCTTATCCTTCTTCCGCTGGGGACGGATGATGAAGAACCAAAATACCAGAATGATCAGCGCCATCATGATGATGGAAGTCCACATGCTGCCGCCTGCGGCCGAAGTTTCAAGAAAAGCAAAGTTCATATTTGTACTCCTCCATAAAAGTCTTTACAAAGTATTATAGAGAATTCTGCCCCGTTTTGCAAGCAAATTCCCGATAAAATTCACTAAAATCGAAATTTTATATCCGTTTGCCGAGGATCGGCACATACTCCCGGTAAAAGCTCTCGAACCGGCCCTCATCCAACGCCAGACGGATCTCCTCCATCAGGGTATTATAGAACCACAGGTTGTGCATCACCGCCAGGCGCATCCCCAGCATTTCGTTGGCACGCATCAGGTGGCGCAGGTAGGCACGGGTGTGATTGCGGCACAGCGGGCATCCGCAGCGGCTGTCCACCGGGCGGTCATCGGTCACATACTTGGCGTTCTGGATATTGATGATGCCTTCCCATGTAAAGAGGTGCCCGTGGCGGGCATTGCGGCTGGGCATAACACAGTCAAACAGGTCTACCCCGCGATGCACCGCCTCCAGAATATTGACCGGCGTACCGACTCCCATCAGGTATCTGATTTTGTCCTTGGGGGCAAAGGGTTCTACCGCTTCGATGATGCGGTACATCTCCTCGGCGGTCTCCCCTACCGCCAGCCCGCCGATGGCATAGCCATCCAGACCCATCGTGGCGATCTCCTTCATGTGCTGCACCCGGATGTCCTCGTAGGTGCCGCCCTGATTGATACCGAACAGCAGCTGGTGCGGATTGACGGTATCCTCCAGGGAATTAAGGCGATTCATTTCCCGTTGGCAGCGGTCCAGCCAGCGGGTGGTGCGTGCCACCGATTTTGCCACATAGTCTCTCGGCGAGGGGTTTTCGATGCACTCATCGAATGCCATGGCGATGGTGGAGCCCAGGTGCGACTGGATCTGCATGCTTTCCTCCGGCCCCATAAAGATACGGTGGCCGTCAATGTGGGAGGCAAAGGTCACGCCCTTTTCTTCGATATGCCGCAGCGAGGAAAGCGAAAAGACCTGAAACCCGCCGCTATCGGTCAGAATGGGGCCCTGCCAGCCGGTAAACTTATGCAGCCCGCCCAGCTGCCGCACGACATTATCACCGGGGCGCAGGTGCAGGTGGTAGGTATTGCACAGCATCACCTGACATTTCAGTTCCTTCAAGTCAAAGGCGGAAATACCGCCCTTGATGGCCGCAGCCGTTGCTACATTCATAAAGGCAGGGGTCTGCACCGTGCCGTGTACCGTGGTAAATTCCGCACGGCGGGCCGCCCCTTCGGTTTTTATCAGCTTATACATCATTTTTCCTTTCCCGCTAATGTAACTGTCACGATTTCGGGGGGATTAAAGAGCCGCAGGCCCATGCTGCCCCGGCCCAACCCCCGGCTCAAGATCATAGTTTTGTCCTCGATTTGATAGCTTCCCCCGTCATATTTCGGGAAAAAAAGGGTCTCCGGCGAAAGCAGTCCCCCCACAAGCGGCAGCCGGATCATTCCGCCGTGGATATGGCCGCTGAAGGTCAGATCGGCGCCCCACCGGGCATACACCGGGAAGTAGTTCGGGTTATGTGCCAGCAGGATATTATACCCCTGCGGTGCATCGCCCAAAATGGTATAAAGCGTTTCCTGCGTTACCGGGCGGTAGTGGCCGGTGAACCGGTGGTAATAGTCCAGCTTATACCACAGCCCGATCAGATTGACGGTATCGCCGTTCGGGGCGGTGAGCTGCACCGTTTCATTATCCAGCACATGCACACCGGCATCGGTCAGCTCCGCCCGAAAGCGCTCCCATACGGCGGCATCCAGCCCTACCTCGTGGTTTCCGCGGATATAATAAACCGGGTAATCCGCCGCCAGCGCCCGGCAAAGCGCCAGCGTCACCGAAAAATCCTCATCATAGCGGCTTACCATATCGCCGGTCATCACGATGACATTCGGTGCTTCCCGGCGGATCTGCCGCAAAAGGCGGGCATTTCCATTGCCGAAGGAAACGCTGTGCAGGTCGGAAAGCTGCAGGATGCGATAGCCCTCAAAGCCTTCCGGGAGCTTTTCTCCGCCGGCTGTATAGCTTACCGTTTTCAGTCCGCAGTTACTATACCATAGGGTAAAGCCCAGCAGTATAAATAATAATATAATCAATAATAAGAGCATACCATGTTTTTTCACTTATTCTCTCCTGTGGGGTTATCCTTCCGGGTATCATCGGCGATGAACATGGCATCGCCGAAGGAAAAGAAACGATAGCGTTCCTTCACCGCCTCATGGTAGGCATTCATTATGTTATCATACCCGGCAAAGGCCGATACCAGCATGATCAGGGTGCTTTCCGGCAGGTGAAAATTGGTGATGAGTGCATCGATACACTTCCATTCGTAGCCGGGATAGATAAATATTTCGGTATTATCGCTGCACTCGTGCAGCCCTTCACCGGGGATGTAGGCGGATTCCAGCGTGCGGCAGCTTGTGGTGCCCACCGCAATGACCCGATGGCCGGTGCGCTTTGCTTCATTGATGAGATCCGCCGCTTCCTGCGATACCCAGTAGTGTTCCGAATGCATATGGTGCTGTGTAACGTCATCTACCTTTACAGGCCGAAACGTCCCCAAGCCCACATGAAGTGTTAAGTAGGCGATCTTTACACCCTTATCCTGTATCTTTTTCAGCAGTTCCTCGGTAAAATGCAGACCTGCGGTGGGTGCGGCGGCGCTGCCCAGCACCTTATTATAAACAGTCTGGTAGCGCTCCCCGTCCTCCAGCTGCTCGGTGATGTATGGCGGCAGCGGCATCCGGCCTACCTCATCCAGCACCGCAAAGATATTATTCCCCGCATATTCGAACTTCACCCGGCGGTTGCCGCCCTCCAGGATCTCCAGAACCTCGGCGTGCAGAAGTCCATCGCCGAAAACAAATCTTGCGCCGGGCTTTGCACGCTTGCCGGGGCGCACCATCGTTTCCCATTCGTCATTTCCCAGCTGCTTTAAAAGCAGAAACTCAATGGCGCCGTCTGTTCCCTCTTTCTTCCCGATGAGCCGGGAGGGCATGACGCGGCTGTTATTGACAGCCAGCACATCGCCGGGGTGCAGGTAATCCAGTATATCGGTAAAAACCTTATGCTCGAGCTCGCCGGTTTTTTTATTCAATACCATCAGTCGGCTGCTGTCCCGACGCTCCAGCGGCGTCTGGGCGATCAGCTCCTGCGGCAGGTCATAGTAGTAGTCGGAGGTCTTGGTCATCAAACGGTCTTGCATCTTATCACCTTATCTTTTTGCTCATTTATCGGCTTTCAGTATATCACATATCCACCTCCAGCACAACTGCGGATGCTATTTCTTCCCTTCTCTTTTCATCCTTCTCTCGTCCCCCTCATATATTTGCAAATGAAAGTGAGGTATGCATGATGAAACAACTTCTATTCCGCGGAATGGCTACGGCGCTGGTCACCCCTATGCATCCGGATGGCTCCGTTGACCTGCAAACCCTGGCCCGGCTGACCGAATGGCAGATCCAAAGCGGGGCGGCGGCGCTGGTTTCCTGCGGCACCACCGGCGAAGCCGCCACCCTGACTCTGCAGGAGCGCACCACCGTTATCCGTACCGTGGCGGGCACCGCTTCCGGCCGGGTACCGGTTATCGCCGGGGCCGGCTGCAATGACACCGCCCGGGCGCTGGAAAACTGTAAAGCCGCCGCAGCCGCCGGAGCAGACGCCCTGCTGCTGGTGACCCCCTACTACAATAAGTGCACGCAAAAGGGACTGGTTGCCCACTATACCGGGCTGGCATCCGCTACGCACCTGCCGGTCATCCTGTATAACGTCCCCTCCCGTACCGGCGTCACCATTGATATGGAAAGCCGCAGGGCGCTTGCGAAAATCGATAACATCGTCGGTCTGAAAGAGGCAGGAACTGACTTTTCCCTGATCGGTCAGCACCTTTCGGAGCTGCAAGACACCCTCCCCCTCTATTCCGGCAATGACGACCTTACCCTACCTCTGATGGCGATGGGGGCGGCGGGCTGTATTTCGGTTCTAGGTAATCTACTTCCGCATAGTGCGGCGGCCCTGTGTAATGCCCTCCTACAGGATGACCTGCCTGCGGCAAGACAGCTGCACTATGCCATGCTGCCGCTGATGAAAGCCCTGTTCTGCGAAGTCAACCCCATCCCGGTGAAGGCTGCTATGTCCCTTGTGGGGTTCCCCTGCGGCAGCTGCCGTATGCCGCTTTCGGAAATTGAACCGCAGCATTTTGCATTGCTGAAAAACCGGATAGAAAGCGCAAAACAGCACGAACTATGCTGAATTGCGCTTGCCACCGTGGGGGCTATACTATATAATGATTGATATAGACTACCCCTACGGAGGCGATCCCCTTGAATTTGACAGAAGAACGATTGCAGTACCTTGAGCTGCTTTCGCAAAAGTTCCCCAGCCCCGCCCAGGTTTCTACCGAGATCATTAACCTGAACGCCATTCTCGGCCTGCCCAAAGGAAGCGAGCATTTTATCAGCGATATTCACGGCGAGTACCGCCTTTTTCTTCATATCCTGAAAAATGCTTCCGGCTCCGTCCGGCGTAAGATTTTTCAATGCTTTACCGAGGAGGAGATGCCCCCCGCCGAGGTAGACGCCCTTGCCACCCTCATCTACTACCCGGAGGAAAAGCTGGCGCTCCTCAAGGAGGAAAACGGGCCATTGAGCACCGAGTGGTACACCGCCACCCTGCTGCATCTGGTGCAGGTCTGCCGCAAGGCCACCAGCAAATATACCCGTTCCAAAGTACGCAAAGCCATGCCACGGGATTTTGCCTACATCATCGATGAGCTGCTTAACTATTCCGAGGCTGATGAGGACGATAACCGCACCACCTATGTCCATAATATCGTCCGCAATATTATCGAGGTCGGCAGTGCTGATGCCTTTATTATCGCCATCTCGGAGCTTATTCAGCATGCGGTCATCGATAAACTGCACATCGTCGGGGATATTTTTGACCGCGGCAACGGCGCCCACAAGGTCATGGATGCCCTGACCCAATATAACAATGTCGATATCCAATGGGGCAACCACGATATCCTGTGGATGGCTGCCGCGCTCGGTCAATGGGCGTCCATCGCCAATGTGCTGCGTAACTGTATCCGCTACAATAACTTTGACTCATTGGAGGATGGCTACGGCATCAACCTGCGCCCGCTGACCCAGTTTGCGCTGGCGACCTACCGGGATGACCCCTGCACCCTGTTCCTGCCCAGCCACAGCAAACGGGAAACCGTGCTGAAGCAGCGCCGGGAAAATGATGACCTGACCGCCAAGGTGCACAAGGCCATTTCGGTCATTCAGTTTAAGCTGGAGGGACAGATCCTGCGGGATCACCCCGAATACCATATGTCTCATCGGCTGTTCTGGGAAACGGTGGACGCCAAAACCCACCGCGTCCAAATCGATAACCACTGGTACGACCTCAAGGACTCGCACTTCCCCACCCTTTCCCCGGATGACCCCTACCGCCTTTCCCCCGCCGAGGAAACGGTCATGAACGACCTTGCCTTCTCGTTCCGCAACAGCATCCGTTTGCAGCGCCATCTCAAATATCTTCTTGATAACGGCTCCATCTATAAGCTGAATAACGGCTATCTGCTGTATCACGGCTGCATCCCCATGAACAAGGACGGCAGTCTGCACTATTCCACCATCAACGGCAAAAAGTACGCCGGCCGTGCCATGCTGGATGAATACAACCGCATTGTCCGGATCGCTTCCTACGCCCCGCGCCATTCCATCCAGCGCAAAAACGCCCTGGACCTGATGTGGTACCTGTGGTGCGGCACCCATTCCCCGTTAAGCGGCAAGTATAAAATTGCCACCTTCGAGCGTTATTTCATCGCCGATGATACCGCCGGCAAGGAGGAAAAGGACCCCTACTATATGTGGATCGAGCAGGAGGAAACTGCCGTCCGTATTCTTACCGAATTCGGTGCCGACCCGGTAAACGGCAAGATCATCACCGGGCATGTGCCGGTAAAGGCCGGGGAGTCCCCCATCAAGGCAAACGGCCGTGTCATCAATATCGACGGCGGCATGAATGAACGGCTCAATTCCGTTACCGGCGGCAGCGGCTATACGCTGGTCAGTAACTCCCACCAGCTGCTGCTGGCACAGCACCACCCCATCAATATCAGCGAATCGATGCGGAAAAATGAGGATATCCATTCCGAGCTGATGGTGGTGGAAAAATACCCCACCCGCCAGCTCATTCGGGATATTGATGACGGCAAGGTGATCGCCCGCCGTGTGGCCGACCTGCAGGAGCTGCTGGCCGCCTACCGCAGCGGCGTCATTTCGCCGAAGGAATAAAGACATTTCTCATAGAAAAGCCCTGCTTCACGGCAGGGTTTTTCCTTTTATAAAAGCTGTAATCCCCCATCCCCCGGGGGTGTTGCGCCACCCGGTGAATGAGGGATTATCTTTTTTGCTTCTTGCAAAAACTATTATGCCGGTTTATTCCAGAACGACCTTATGGAACACCTTTTTGCCCTTCTTGACGATCAGCCCGGAACGGAGTGCCGCTTCGTCAAAGCTTTCTGCAAAGTCATTTACCTTTACATCATTCACGCTGACGCCGCCCTGCTGCACCAGCCGTCTGACCTCGCCCTTGGAGGGGGCAAGCCCCGCCTTGATCATAAGATCCGCCAGGGAAATGGCACCGTCGGTCAGGTCTGCAGCGGTAAGGGTGGTGGTGGGCATATTGGCGCTGTCACCGGCCCCGCCAAACAGCTGCTTTGCGGCTGTTTGCGCCTTATTCGCTTCCTCTTCCCCGTGTACCATCTTGGTCAGCTCATAGGCCAGAATTTCCTTGGCACGGTTCAGCTCGCTGCCCTCCCATTTGTCCATCTCGTCTATCTGCTCCAGCGGTAGGAAGGTAAGCATACGGATGCACTTGAGAACATCGCTGTCATCCACATTACGCCAGTACTGGTAGAAATCAAAGGGACTGGTCTTATTGGGATCGAGCCAAACGGCGTTGCCTGCGGTCTTGCCCATCTTGTGCCCCTGCGAATCGGTAAGCAGGGTGATGGTCATGGCGTGGGCGTCCTTGCCCAGCTTGCGGCGGATCAGCTCGGTGCCGCCCAGCATGTTGCTCCACTGGTCATCGCCGCCGAACTGCATATTGCAGCCATTATGCTGGAACATATAATAAAAGTCGTAGGACTGCATGATCATGTAGTTGAATTCCAGGAAGGAAAGGCCCTTTTCCATGCGCTGCTCGTAGCACTTGGCACGCAGCATATTATTAACGCTGAAGCAGGCGCCCACCTCACGCAGCAGCTCCACATAGTTGAGCTTCAAAAGCCAGTCGGCATTATTGAGCATGATTGCCTTATCGGGGCCAAACTCAATAAAGCGCTCCATCTGACGCTTAAAGCACTCGGCATTGTGGTTGATATCATCGGCGGTGAGCATCTTCCGCATATCGGTACGGCCGGAGGGGTCACCGATCATGGTGGTGCCCCCGCCGATGAGGGCGATGGGTTTGTTCCCTGCCATTTGCAGACGCTTCATCAGCGTAAGCGCCATAAAATGGCCGGCGGTCAGGCTATCGGCGGTGCAGTCAAAGCCGATATAGAAGGTCGCCTTGCCCTCGTTGATCATCTTTTTGATCTCATCCTCGTTGGTCACCTGTGCAATCAGGCCGCGGGCAACCAGCTCTTCGTAAATCTGCATAGAATTTATCTCCTTATCATTTTGTTGCGTGTAAATAAAAAGCCCTCTGCCTGCAAGCTGCAAGCAGAGGACGAATGAACTTCGCGGTACCACCTCTGGTTCGGACTGCCGTTGCCGGCCGCCCCTCGGCAGGTCGAAATGACCCTGCGATATAACGGTCGCACCCGTTGTGCCCTACTCATCGGTTCAGGCCACCACTCCGGAATGTAATTCCCTGGTTTTCTCCTTACCGGCTTGCACCGTCCGCCGGCTCTCTGGGAAGGTAGGAAAATGGGTACTGGGTTTCCTTCATCGTGTTTCGTTTTGTATTATTATAGCAGACCGTCCGCCAATGTCAAGCATCCATGGTCTTTTCGGCTGCCTTTCTGCGCCGGGAGTAAAGATAGAAGGCAGTGCCCATGACGATCCAAACGACCAGCGCAATACGGGACTCCGGCCCAAGGTACGCAAATTGATTGGGAATGATAAGCAGCGCAATGAAGCACAGGGAGAAAAGCACGCCCAGAATTGCATTGATCTTCAGCCAAACGGTGGTGTCTTTGTTGCGCTGCATCTGCACGAAAGCCGCAGCAGAGGTAAAGCAGTACCCGATGGCTGCACCGATGGAGGACATATCCACGATCCAGTTAAGGACGGTGCGCCCGAACCACGGGCAGAACAACGAAATGATCATAATGAAAATGATGGCATTCATCGGGGTTTTATAGCGGGGGTGCAGACGGCCGAACCAGCCGGGAAGAACGTGGTCCTTGGCCATGGAATACAAAAGTCGGCTGGTGGCCATGTAAAAGCCGATGATCCCGGACAATACCGCACAGAACAGCGCGATCCCCAGAATGACAAGACCGGGCTTTCCTAAAATAAGCCGGGCCGCATTAAAGGTGGGCAGCGCCGTAAAGCCGGCAAGACTTTCGGGTAGGGGGTCCTTGGCACAATCGGCAATATAAGGAATCCAGCTGGTATAGCCATCGGGCAGAACCGCCGCCGTAATGGTATTGAGGATGATATAAAGAGCGCCGCCGAACAGGATGGAAAGGATCATAATGACAAGGCTCTTTTTGTGGGAAAAATTGAATTCCTCCGAGGCCTGCGGGATGGAATCAAACCCCACAAACGCCCACGGCGCTACGGCCACCACCGCAAGGATGCCGCCCAGCATGGGCTTCCCATCGGCATCCACGGCAAAGGAGGGAGTCAGGTGGGAAACAGACGCACCGGGGCTGAACAGCGCCGCAATAGCCAGCAGGAATACGCACCCCACCAGTGAAAGCGCCAAAACGGTTTGGAGCTTTCCTGCCACGCTGATGCCGCGGATGCTTAATACCGCAAAAAGCACCAGCGCAAAAAGAGCAAGCAGAATCTCCCCGGCATAGATGCTGTACCCCTCTACCGAATAGAGATACCCCCATTGGGTAAGGCGCGGGAACAGATTGCGGCCGATCAATGCCAGTGCGGTAGCGTTCATCGGAACGACCGCAAGGTAGGAAAGCCCGAGGAACCAAGCGCACATAAAACCGCAGGTCGGGCCGAAGGAAGCATTGGTAAAGGTGAACTCGCCGCCCGCTACCGGGTAGCGGTTGATCATATAGCTGTAATTGAGGGCAATGACGACCATGATAAGGGCGCCCGCTGCCATGGCAATGGCGGTTCCCAGCGGTCCCGCATTGGGCAGAAAGGTATTGGCGGGCATAACAAACGCACCCCAGCCGATGATGCTGCCCAGGGCAAGCGCCCACACATTCAACGGAGAAAGCTTTCTTTGCAGCCCTTCCCCGCTGCTTTTGTTGTCATTCATGGCGTATCCTCCTTAATGCTTTTCAAATTCGGCTACAACCAGTGCCAAAGCCTTTTCTTCCATCGTCATATCACATTCCCGGCAGTCCTCCCCCAACAGACGGTGCAGCAGCTCCCGCATAAGGGACGGATTGCGGGCAAGGATGGGCCCCATGCACCATGTCCCGAAGAAATTCCGGTAGAGGGTGCCCTCTTTGCCGTCCGGGGTATCACCGTCGCCGCAGCCGGAAAGCACCGTAAACAGCGGGTGGCGGTTCTCCCCCTCCAGATAGGCAGTGCGGTTGACAAAGCCGTAAACCCGTGCGGACTGGTCATAGGCGGGCTGCGCCAGTACATCGCTGACGAAAACCTTGTTGGTCTCCACGCCGGTATAATCAAACAATCCGAGCCCGGGCAGGGTCTCCCCCGCCGGGGTGGTAAAGCTCTTGCCGAACAGCTCTCTTGCATTGCCGGTCACAAGCCATACCTGCCCGCCCTCAATGGCGGAACGGACGGCTTCACTGTACCGGACAAAATGCGGCGCCACCGCAGCAAGGTTGCGGGCCTTGCCGTGACCGATATAAACAAAGTCATACCCGGTGGGGTCGATGACCTCCCCTAAATTCACCTCGGTGACCTCGGCGGTATTGCCGGTTTCGGCAATGCGTTGGCACAGCACCGTCAGGTTCTTGTAATCGCCGTAGAGGTCAAGGGCATTGCTGTAAAGATGGAGTATTCTGATATTCTTCATTTCTTCAGCTCCTCCAGTATTTTTCCTTCATTGCCGAAGGCGGATGCGGCCAGAATGTAGATATCCCCCTTGGTTCTGCGGAACGCTTCCTTGGTTTTGGCCATGTCGGTTTCCACCAGCAGGGTATCATCATCAAAGCCAGCAGCTTTCAGGCAAACGGCAGCATCCAGCGCACGGTTGCCGGTGCAAAGTATCTTCTCCACTTTGCCCTGCAAACGCTCGAATGCCACATCATAAAGCCAGGAGATATCCTTATATTCCATGTAAATGATGTTGTTGATATAGAGCGCCACGCTCTTTTCACCCGGCTGCTCCAGCACATAGCTGATGGACTGGTCGAGCGACGCCGCATTCTGCTTGGTCATCATCAGTACAACACGGCGGCCGTCAAATTTGAAATCATCCAGCCGTTCCTTTGCCACGTGGAAATCGGCACAGCCCGCCGCAAACTGCTCCAGGCTCATGCCGGAGGCGGTGCAGCACACGGCAGCAGCCGCCACGGTATTGAAGAAGTTAAAGGTGGTATTGTAGGTGACATGAACCGGGGTACCGTTTATGGTAATGCACTTCCCGGCAAAATCGGCATTAGTGCCGAGGAAATCCGGCGTGTGGGAGCCGTATTCACAATGGGAACAATGGAATTTGCCCAGGTGGTTATAATGATAGAACTCATAGTTCATCGGGTGAAAGCAGCGGGGACAGATCTTGCAGTCATTGGTGCCGCTGACGCACCGATCGGTCGAACGCTCGGTACGATCCATTGCAAAATAAACCGCATGATAGTTTTCGGCAAGGTTCTGGCTGATCGGCTCGTTGGCATTCAGGATCAGGGTCATATCCGGGTGCTTCGCGACCGCTTCGGCGACCTTTTCAAAGACAAGGTCGGGGTTGCCGTTACGCACCACCTGATCCCGCAGCAGGTTCAAAACCAGGTAATAGTCCACGGGGATTTCCGCAAAGATAATGCGGGACCAGCACTCATCGACCTCCAGCACGACATAATCGGCACGCACCGTACCGCCCAGCGTGCAGGCAGAAAGCAGCGTTGTAGCCACACCGGGGGTGAGGTTGGAGCCTTTGGCATTATTGGTAACGGAAAAGCCGTTTTTGCGCAGCACGTGTGCGATCAGATTGGAAGTGGTTGTTTTTCCGTTGGAGCCGGTGACGCAAATGACCTTGCCGGAAAAGCGCAGTTTTTTCAGTACATTCGGGTAAAGCCGCAGCGCAATGCGGCCGGGCAGGTCGGTGCCGCCGCCCAATAATGCGCCCGCAGCGCTTAAAATACGGCACAGCAGCGCCGTAAAAAAGAATCGAATCGTATCGGTTCCCTCCTTTATGGGATTTTACAAAAACGCCCTCCCTCACAGGTTTATTATGTCTGCTTACAGCAGACATAATATCCCCCGGGGGATATTTACCCGGTAATTATACCATAGGATTTTGCATTTTTCAATGAAACATCCTGCATTCCACGCCGTGTTTTCGACATTTGGCGAATGATTATCGAAGAATCAGCGGCAGCTCCCCGTGCCTTCTGCAATGGGGAAATGGGAAGCAATCACTTTAAGCCGCAAAAACAGACTGCCCCCGAAAGAGCAGTCCGGCTTTTGGTAAAAAGAAAGGGTTAAGACTCCAGCATTTCCTCGGCGCTTTTCAGGGCGCTGTCGGTGATGTTCTCCCCCACCATGATGCGGGCCAGCTCCTGCACCCGCTGCGGGCGGTTGAGCTCCTCCACCTTGGTAAAGGTTCGGCCGTCCTCCACCGTTTTATAGATGCGGTAGTGGTGGGCGGCGCAGGCTGCAACCGGCGCCAGATGCGTCACGCAGATAACCTGCCGGTGACGGGCGACCTCGGCCAGCTTTTTGCCGATCTTTTGCGCGGCACGGCCGGAAACACCGGTATCCACCTCATCAAAAATGATGGTGCCGATATCATCCTTTTCGGCCAGTACATTTTTGATCGCCAGCATGATGCGGGCCAGTTCACCGCCGGAAGCGATTTTCGCCAGCGGCTTTGCTTCCTCGCCAGTATTGGTGCAGATCATAAATTCCATTTCATCGGCACCGGTGGGCCCGAAGTTCTTTTCCCGACGCGTAATGGAAAACCTGACCCCCGCCATATCCAGGTAGGCAAGCTCCGCCTCCACCCGGGCTGAAAACTCGGCTGCGGCCGAAAGCCTGCGGGCCGTCAGCGCCTCCGCCGCAAAACGCAGCTCCCGGTTGGCGGCGTCCAGCTCCATTTGCAGCTTGGCGGTCAGCTCGTCGCTCAATTCCAGCGATTGATATTCCTCGCTGATTTTATCATAGTATTCCAGGATCGCCGCAATGCTGCCGCCGTATTTCTTCTTCAACTTATATATGGTGTCCAGCCGGCTCTCGATGGCATCCAGCTGCCGCGGGTCAAAGTCGGCGTCCTCCAGGGTATCCCGGGCACGGCCGCCCAGCTCCTCCAGCATATAATAGGCGTCATTCAGCTTAACGCCGTATTCCTCAAATTCGGGCAGGAATTTGGCTGCGGTGTCCAGATCGGAGGAAACTTCCTCCAGGATCTCCAAAGCACCCCGGCGCTCCTCGCCGTCACCGTTCAGGAGGGTATAAACCGCCCCCAGTGACTCGGTGATGCGTTCGGCATTGCGGATGCGCTTCTGCTGCTCCTGCAGCTGCTCCTCCTCCCCGTCAATGAGCTTTGCATCCCCGATCTCCTTGAGCTGGAAGCCCAGAATATCCATGCGCTGCAACTTGTAGCTTTCATCCATCTGTAGCTTGTCCAGCCGTGCGGCGCAATCGCACATATGGTCATAGGCAGCGGTGTAGGCGGCCATTTCCTGCGGGTAGGCGCCGTAGCTATCCAAAAAGCCCAAATGCTTTTCGGCGCTCAAAAGCTCCTGGTTATCATGCTGCCCGTGAATATCGATGAGCAGAGAACAGACCTCCCGCAGCATGGCAGCCGTGGCGGGGCGGCCATCCAGCCGGCACTGCCCCTTTCCCGCAAGGTCGATTTCCCGCTGCACCAAAAGCTGCCCGTCCTCCGGCGGGTAGCCCAGCGCCGCTATTTTTTCACACAGCGTGGCGGAGATATCGGTAAAAAGCGCCGAAACGGTGGCCCTAGTCTCACCGGTGCGGATGATCTCCTTAAAGGTGCGGCCGCCCAAAACGGCATTGATGGCGCTGATCAGGATGGTCTTACCGGCGCCGGTTTCACCCGTGAACACATGAAAGCCCTGTGAAAAATCGATGGTCGCCTGACGGATCACAGCGATATTTTCTATGTAAAGTTGAGAAAGCATAGGTTCTTCCTTCCTCTTTCGGCAGATTTCAGCGGGAAAGGTTTTTCTTCATCAGCTCCCGCAGATGGGTGCAGAATTCATCGGCAAAGTGCTCTGTTTTCAGCAGCACAAAGATGGTATTTTCTCCGGCGATGGTGCCCAGTATCTCGGGACGGTTACTGTTATCCACCGCCTCACAAACGGCGGAGGCCATTGCCGAATGGGTCTTTATCACAACGATATTTCCGGCAAAATCCACCGAACGGATGCTGCGCATAAAGACCGAGTCCCCCGAAAGCTGCAGGGTATCGGCCGGGGCGGCGCTGTTTTGCGTGTAATAATAGATGCCGCTGGGCGAAAGTACCTTAACAAGCCGCAGCTCTCTGATATCGCGGGAAATGGTGGCCTGTGTGGTAAAAAAGCCGCTGCTTTCCAGCAGGGATTGCAGCTCCTCCTGCGTCGTGACCGTATGGCTTTGGATCAGCTCCAGTATCTTGGCGTGGCGTGTTGCTTTCATCTCGGTTACCCCCTTTGCAGCAGTTTATGTGAAAGGATCTCAAAGAACTCGTGCTCCCCGAAGGAAACAAAACGGGCGGCATTTTCGCTGCGGCGCACCGTGACCGCAGTCTGCGGCATCAGCTCCAGCCGTTCCCGTCCATCCACCACCACGCACATCGACTGGCGGCAGCGGATGGTGACACTGCGCCCCGCCGAAACCACGATAGGCCGGACCGAGACGCTGTGCGGGCAGATGGGTACAATGGATATGGTGGAAAGGCCGGGATCGATGACCGGCCCGCCGGCAGAAAGTGAATAAGCGGTAGAGCCGGTGGGGGTGGAAAGGATCAGCCCATCGGCGGAATACTCATTCATACGGCGGTTATCGCAGTCGATCTCCAGGTCTATGATATTGGTCATCACCGGCTTGGTAAAAACGATATCATTGAGCGCAAAGGGAACCATCGTCTCTTCCCCGTCAAAAAGGGAGATGCCGAACCGCTGCTCGATGGAATAATCCCCGGCAAGGATGCGGTCAAAGGCCGCTGCGATCCCCTCCGGCTCCACCTGCGCCAAAAAGCCCAGCCGCCCGGCATTGATGCCGAGAACCGGCAACCCGTATGCCGCCGAGCAATGAGCGCCGTCGATGATGGTCCCGTCCCCGCCGATGCAAATGATCATATCCGCATGGCGGCAGGCCGTTTCCTTGGCGGCAAGCTGCACCTCCGCGGGGTAGCTTGCACCCGGTACGGGCTCCGCCCACAGGCAGATGCCACACTCCCTGCGCAGCAGCTCATCGCATACCTTTTGGGTTACGGCAGGAACATTTTCCCGGGAAAAGTTCGCAATCAGGAAAAAATCCATAGGGCGCCCCTCCTTTCCTGCGGTTCATTCGCTTAACGTCATGTGGGAAAGCCGAGCGATCTCCTCCGGGGCGGGCAGTTCGGCTTCATACCCGCCTTTTTTCAGGTGCATCAAATATTCGATGTTGCCCTCCGGGCCCTTTACGGGAGAAAAGGTCAGGTGGATGGGTGTAAAGCCATTTTCCTTTGCATTGGAAAGCGCATTTTCCACAACCATCACATGGGTGCTTTCCTCCCGCACCACGCCCTTCTTTCCCACCAGCTCCCGTCCGGCTTCAAACTGCGGCTTGATGAGGCACACTGCCTCGCCGCCGTCCTTCAAAAGCCGATAAAGCACCGGCAGCACCAGCTTGAGCGAAATAAAAGAAACATCCACCGAAGCAAAATCCAAAAGCTCCGGCACCTCCTGCTCCGTCACATGGCGGATGTTGGTTCGCTCCAGATTGACGACCCGGTCATCGCAGCGCAGCTTCCATGCCAGCTGGCCGTAGCCTACATCGATGGCATAAACCTTTACGGCGCCGTTTTGCAGCATACAGTCGGTAAAGCCGCCGGTGGATGCCCCGATATCGGCGCAGGTGTACCCATCCAGCCGCAGCCCGAATTCCTTCATTGCCTTTTCCAGCTTGAGCCCACCCCGGCTGACATACGCCAGTTGGTCGCCCCGCACCTCGATCTCATCCTGCGGGGTCACATTCATGCCGGGCTTATCGGCCTTTTGGTTATTCACATATACCTGTCCGGCCATAATAATGCCCTTGGCACGGTCACGGCCGGTGCACAGCCCGCGCTCCACAAGCGCCTGATCCAGTCTTTGTTTCTCTGTCATGCTTTGGGTTTCTCCCCTATCATTAGTGATGGCGTTTTGCCAGCGTATCGGCCAGCTCATACAGCATTTCATCATCCAGCACGGTACCCTTTACCGCCAAATCCGCTTCCAGAACCAGCCGGCGTACCATTTCACGGGCTTTTTCCACACCGTACAGGGTGATGTAGGTGGTTTTATTATTATCGGCATCGCTGGTGGATTTCCCCAGCTTTTCGCTTTCCTCGGTCACATCCAGTATATCATCGACAATTTGGAACGCCAGCCCGATTTTGGCTGCATACAGGTCGGCCTGCATGACGACATCACGGGGGGCGCCGGCCGCAAGGCAGCCCAGCACCGCCGCCGAGCGAATCAGCGCACCGGTTTTCATGCCGTGCATCGCCTCGAGCTGCTCCGGCGTCATGGGGACTTCCTCCGGGGCGGTATCGATGACCTGCCCGCCGATCATCCCCTCAACGCCCGCTGCGCGGGAAAGCTGATTGACGCAGCGCAGTACCGTTTCTGCCGGCAGCGTGCCGTTAAAATAGGCGTCGGAGGCCGCCGAAAAGGCATGGGTAAGCAGGGCATCCCCGGCCAGCAGGGCCGTCCCCTCACCGAACTTGATATGACAGGAGGGTTTTCCCCGGCGCAGGTCATCGTTATCCATGCAGGGTAAATCGTCGTGGATCAAAGAATAGGCGTGGACCATCTCAACGGCACAGGCCAGCGGCAGCGCCGACTGCACCTCTCCGCCGCACAGCTCGCACATCGCCAGCGTCAGGCAGCCGCGGATGCGTTTCCCGCCATCCAGAAGGCTGTATGCCATCGCCTCGCACACCTTGCCCTGCGGCAGCGTGACGGGGGGCAGGTACTGCGGCAGCGCCGCTTCTATCATGGAACAGTATTCGGGGTAGCGCTCACTCCATGTCATTTCGGTTCCCCTCCAACTGCATTTTTCCCATTTCCACCTTCTGCCGGGCATCCGCCAGCAGTTCATCGCAGCTTTTGCTGATCTCGACTCCCTTGGTGTAAAGCTCCAATGCTTCCTCCAGGGGCAGCTCCTCCGCAGAAAGGCGCCGAACGATATTTTCAAGCTCTTTAAGTTCTTTTTCCAATGATTTTGCCATCTCTTACTCCTTTCGGGGGTTCACCGCCGTAACGGTAGAAAGCACCTCGCCGTCCTTGATGCGGGTAAGCAGCATATCTCCCAGTCTTACATCCCGGCAGGAATACAGCGGTAATTGCTCCCCCTGCCGCACCGTATAGGCGATGCTGTACCCGCGTTCCACCGTCAGGGCAGGGTCAAGCAGCTCCAGCTGCCCGTGCAACTGCCCCGCCTGTTGGGTCAGCCGCCACAGGATATGCTGCATATTTCCCTGAAGCAGCCGAGTCAGATAGTCCAGCCGCTGACGGTTCTTACTGTATAAAACCTGCGGTGACCGGGCCCGCAGCACCCGTTGAAGCGCATCGGTGCGCCCCAAAAGCCCGTACAGCCGGTATTTCATCGCCCTTTGCAGGCCGTTTTTCGCAAGGGAAAACTCGGTCAGAAGCTCCGCCTTGGAAATGCAGCAGTACTGGCAGGCTGCCGTAGGGGTAGCCGCACGCAGGTCAGCCACTTCATCCAATAGGGTGATATCCACATCATGCCCCACCGCCGAAACGATCGGCACCGGGGAAGCCGCCGCAGCACGCAGCAGCCGTTCATCATTAAAAACCGCCAGCGTTTCCGCTGCACCGCCGCCCCGTGCGATGATAATGACATCGCACCGGTTTTCGGCGACGGCACACCGCAGGGCGTACAGCATTTCCTCTACCGCTGCCGCGCCCTGTACCGTAGCGGGATAAAGAACGATCGGGATCAGGTCGTTGTGCCTTCCCATCCCGGTGATGATATCCTGCACCGCAGCGCCCTCGGCCGAGGTAATGACCCCGACTGCCCGCGGAAAACGGGGGGCGGGACGCTTGCGCTCGGGAGAGAGCAGCCCCTCTGCCAGCAGCTTTTGCCGCAGGGCGGTGTAATCCACGCTGCCTGTTCCCTGCCCGATGCTTTGAATATCATAAGCCGAAAGCTGATATTGACCGTCCCGCTCGTACAGGGTGATCGCCCCCCGCACGATAACGGTATCGCCCTCCAGCGGAAAGACGGGGACTCTTTCGGCATAACGTGCAAACATCACACACCGCAGCGTGGCGTCTCCCTCGCTGACGGTAAAGTAGAAGTGACCCGAGCCGCTTCGCCGGCTCATGCTGGTTAATTCGCCCTTGACCAGCAGATCGCCCAGTAACGGATTTTCCTCCAGCTGGGCCTTTACATAGCGATTGAGCTGCGAAACCTTGATGATTTGTGCCGGCAACGGTGTCACCTCCCCGCATGGTTTTTATTATAGCACAAAAGGGAGCCTGCCGCCAAAAGGCGCAGTACTCCCCCGTTTATCATTCCTCGGTTTTCGTGGGGAGAGTCGCTTCGCCCATGGTGCCCCGGACATACCCGCCCAACACGCCGTTGATGTAGGAGGCATCCTCCGGCCCGGCGTACTTTTTAGCCAGCTCCACCGCCTCATTGATGACCGCACCTACAGGGGCGTCCTTTACATAGGCGATCTCGGTCATGGCGAGCATCAGTATCGCCAGCGATACCTTTGGCAGGCGGTTGGCTTTCCACTTCTTACTGTACTGCTCTATCGATGAGAGGTTGTCCTCCCAATGCAGGCGTACCTGCTCGGCAATCCCGACAGCGTACTCATCCACCGTTTCATCCCGGAAGATCAGGGCGTTATCCACCATCTCGCCTACGGTATTATCGTTAAAATTCATCTCGAAGATCATGGCAAGCGCCTGCTCGCGCGCTTCGCGTCTGGTCATATTTTGTCGTCCTCCATTCAGTAAAAACAGCCCCCTTAATGCAATATTAAGAGGGCTGTCGGTCGAACTCTTATTCTGCCTTGGCTTCGGGCCGTGCGGCCGAAACACCGGCAATGTAAAGGTTCACGGTAGCTACTTCGATACCGGTCATGCTTTGAACGGCATCTTTTACCGCTTCTTGCAGCTTGCGGGAAAGAACGGGGATCTTGGCATCCGGATGGACCAAAAGGCGAATGTCAATGGTGGCCTTGCCCTCGTTCATCTGGATTGAGATCGGCTTGATGGTCTGCTTTTCCAGCAGCCAGCCGCCGAGATTGGAAACGATGGGCGCCAGACACGCCACACCTTCCACTTCCTTTACCGCATATTCCGCAATGGATGCCACGACCTCGGAGGAGATCCGCAGGCTTCCGGCAGTGTTTTCATATTCCATCTATGTTGCACCTCCCATGCATTGGACTGATACCACTATATTATAGCAATATTTTGTCCCTGTGGCAACTATTTTATTTCGATAATGGAAACATTGCTTTCCTCCACCGATACTTCGGCCATTACGGCGTCCATGATTTGTGCCGCTTCGCTGTCGGTCAGGCCGTTGCTTTGCACAATAACATCCACCTTGTTTTCATCCAGATAGACCATGCACTCTGTAAAGCCCTTGGCCTTTATGATATTTTCGATCTTCCCCTCGGTCTCTATTGTCTTGGCAAGGCTTTGTGCCTGCTGCGCCAGCACAGCCGCCACCCCTTCCTCCATCGCCGAGTCCTCCAGCATATACTTCAGGGCGTCCATCGCCTCATCACGGGATTGCGTCCGGTTGAGCCGCGCCGAAACAAAGTAGGCGTCCCCGTAATTTGCAGTACCCTGTCCGTCCTCCGGCGTCTGCGTTTCGGCCCCGGCAGCTATGTAGTCCTCCTGTCTCATGTAATCCCAGTTGAGATACACCGCAGCGCCCAAAGCCAGCACCAGCGCCCCCAGCACAATATACCCCTTTTTAATGGAAAATTTCATTTAACTATGCACTCCTTTTTACGGGTAGAATGATAATCTATCAGGAACCGGCGGTGCCGGGGCTGATCCGTGAAACGGTAATTTTTGCAGTGGAAATATCCAGTGCGGTCTTTACGGCGGAGATCACCTCCGATACCACCCGGGGGTCTCCCCCGCCGCCGCAAACCACTACCACCCCCTTGATCTCCGGCTCATTGAGCGCCGTCACCAAGGGGCTGTCGCCGTCCTCCACCATCACATAGCTTTGCTCGGTGGTGTTTTTCTGCTGGGTCTTGCGCTGATCGTCGCTTTTATATTCCTCGCTTACATCACTGTTCACCTTTTCGGTCATGGCATAGGTGTAGGTATAGCCGCTTTTTACGGTGATCATCACCTCTACCTCGCCCACGCCGTCTATCTTCCCCAATATTCCCTCCAGGCGGCGCTCCAGCGCGGCAGCATATTCCTCGGCCGAGGGCACCGGCTCCTGCTGTGCCTTCGGCTTCCCGCCGCCGGTTTTCAGCATCGGCGCTATCCCGATGAGCAAGATCCCCATTAGTCCTGCCGCCATGATCAATGTCATTTTAGTCGGCTTTTTGCCGGTACTGCCATGCTTCTTCTGTTCCATAGGTTTCTATCCTCACATCCGCCCCCAGCCGGTAGCCCAGTGCCCGGCTGATAACCAAGCTATGCTCTGCCGCCCGCTGCGGCAAATACAGCAGCAGGTAAAGCCCTTTCGTCCCGTCCGGGTGTTCCTCTGTTTTTATGTATATTTGGAATTCCCCCGGCTTTATGCCATAGTCAGCCAGATATTCGGCGGCAGTCTTTTCTGTTTCCCTTTGCGAAAGCGCCATGGCCCGCCCGGTGAAATATTCCTCTGCCCGCTGTGCTGTTTGCTCCCGCTGCCGTTCGGCATCCCCGGCGCTAAAATCTATCTTAACGTTGATCTGCCCCACCCATGTCACCATGCAAACCAGCAAAAACCCGCCCAGGATCACCCGCATCAGCGGCCGGTAACGCTCGTCCGGGGTCAGCATCAGCACAATGCCGGAAAACAGCACCCCCGCAAAGAGGGTATAGCACCAGCTTTGTATGCCTTGCACCGTGTCATCCCCCCTTAAAGGCCAGTATCATCAGCGATGTGGAAACGATAAACAGCATGGCGTAATAAAGGGCGATGGCCAGCATCACATTAAGCGCCGACCCCACCGATTTCAGCAGTCGGGAAAGCTCCTCGACCCCCAGCATCCCCGCAATAAACCCGCCGCACGCCGTGACGGCCTGCCACAGCATCACCCGCACCACCACCGGCAGAAAGGTAAGCGCAGCAATGGCTATCCCCGCAGCGCCAACGGTGCTTTTTACCAGCTGCACGCACCCCTGCGTCGCCATAAAAAGCTCCGAAAGGCTGCCGCCGACGCCGGGGATCAAGCTGTTCAGCATAAATTTCGTCGCCTTTACCGCCACATTATCCCCGCCGCCCGCTATGGCGGATTGCAGCGACAGCAGCGCCACAAAGACCGTCATGGTCACACCCAGCCCCCATGTGATGACCTTTTTGATCCCCGCCACAAGGTCTCGCAGCCCCATCTGCGGGACAATCTCCGCAGCAACGGCAAGGGAAAGATAACAGCTGATGACCGGCACAAACGCCGCCTGCAGCAGCCCGTTCACCCCCTGGCACGAACCAAACAGCAAAACATTATAAATCGCCCCGGTCATCGGTTGTCCCGCCGTTGTCATGATGCCGGCAAAAACCGGGATATACACCGTAAGAAACAGCGAAAAATCTGCAAATACCGTATGCAGCGATAAAATACAATCCATAACGGGGCGGATAAGCAGCGTAACGGCAAAGGCAGTCATGATTGCGCCAAACACCTGATGCACCCCGCCCCCCAGCGTGCTGCCGATGCCCTTTACCACCGCGCACAGCAGTACCGCACCCAATAGCGACAGCAACACCCTCACCGGCGCATCCAGAACCTCTTTGATCTCATTTCGCACCATCTGCCACAGCTCTTCCGCCGGCATGGCAATCAGCTCCGAAAAGGAGGAGATCCCCTGCTCCGCCATCTTTTCGGCTGCCTGCGGCGGAATACTCTCCCGTACCGCCTGCCAATCCTCCCCGGCCAAATACTGCTCCGCTTCCAGTGCCGGGTCCGGCATCTCCGCCGATGCGATATTTCCCATTATCATAAGGCACGCCACTGCCATCAAAAGGCCTTTTATCACGGTTCTCATAGGCGCAGCAGCTCCCCGGCCGTTTCCAGCAGCTGTGTAAATACCGGCATACACATCAGTACCAGCGCTGTTTTGGCGGCCAGCTCTACTTTGGCGGCTATGGCGGCTTCTCCTGCATCCCGGCAGCATTGGCTGCCCAGCTCCGCCACAATGCAGATCCCCAGCGCCTTCAGAATGATCCCGGTCAGGTCGCTCTGCCCCGAAAGCCCTGCCATCATCCTTTCCAGCCCGGACAGTATCCCCTTCATCTGGCCCAAAAGGTTCAGCAGTACAAAGACCCCGCAGCCAAGCGACAGCAGCATGGCAAATTCCGGTCGCTGTCCCCGCAGCGAAAGCGCCAGCAGCGCCGTAATGATACACAGAACGATAAGGGCGGTTATCTCCATGGCATCACCAGCCCGAATACACTCTTGACGGTTTGGAACAGCCCGCTGATCTCATAAATCAGCATGGTAAGCACCACGATCAGCCCCGCTAATGAGGTCAGCATCGCCTGCTCCTCCCGCCCGGAGCGCAGCAGCACCTGATACAGCACCGATACGATGATCCCGATGGCCGCTATCCTGAAGATGAGATCCACTTCCATGCCGTTTCCTCCGTCACATCAGCAGAACAACCAGCGCCAGTCCGCCCAGTACCCCAAGTCTCCGGTAAAGCGTCCCCTGCCGGCTCTCCTGTTCCGCCCAGTATTTTTCCTCCTGCCGTACCGCCGCCAGCACCCCCAATAGAGCCTGCCGTTCCGTTTCCATCGGGGTGCTGCCCAGTATCCCGGCCAGCGGCTGAATGGCTTTCTGCATCGCTGGTGTCAAATCGCTCTCCTGCACCGCCGCCTTCAATGCGCCCTCGAAATCCCCCCGACATCCCGCAAGACATCGGGCAAAGGGAAACTCCCGAAAGCCAGAGCGTTCCGCCAGCGTACTTGCTATCAATCCCGGCGGGGCAGCGGTCAGTTCCATCTGCCGCAGGAAATCCCCCCAGTACTGCCCCATCAGCGCCGCCTGCCTGCGGTTCCGGCGCAGCCTGCCCGAAAAGGCCGTCCCCGTCACCGTGCATGCCCCAAACACGATAACGAGCCCCGTTATCTTCACGATCAAACTCATCCTTTGCCACCGTATCCCCTTTCGTCCCGGCGGGCAGCCCCAGCAGATGGATATGCGAAAACGCCCCCGTCCTCATCAGCTCCCGCATAATAACATTCCCGCCCATCTCCTGCCGGCTGCCGCAATGCACCGTGACCGCAAATTTCACCCCGCAGTAAAAGCCCTCCCGGATGGCCGCCGCTTCCCGCCCGTCCGCTATCTCATCGCACAGAATCACCTGCGGAGAAAGCGTGCGGATCGCCCGGCGGAGCGCCTGTTCCTTTGGTATGCCGAAAAGGATATCGGTACATGGTCCCAGCCGAAATGCCGCCCTCTTGCCGTCCCAGCCGGAAAGCTCATTGCGTTCATCGATCAGCACCGTGCGGCAGGGGCCGTCCTGCTCTCCCGCCGAGATCATCCTGCACAAATCCCGCAGTACGGTGGTTTTCCCGCTGGCCGGCGGCCCTGCCAGTATAATACCGCTGCTTTTCCGCCAAACGGGATAGACCTCCCTTGCGGCACCGGGCAGCTCCCGCGGCAGACGAATACACAGCGAAAGCGCCAGTCCCTGCCTGCCTGCATCCGGCAGCATACAAACACCCACCCGAAAGCCCCCTGCGGCGGTAAAATAGCCCTGATCCAGCGTTTTTTCTATTCCGTGAAGGGAATGTCCGCAAAGGGACAGCAGCGTTTCCTGCACCGTTTCCTGCGGGATCAACAGCCCCTTTTCCGCCGTGACCGTCGTCCCCTCCGAGGAAAGAAACAGCGTCCTTGCCCCTACCGTTACCGCCGGCGGTTGCCCCGCCCGCAGCCGCAGCTCGGTCATGCGGTTGAGTATTTCGGGCGGCACCCTTTGCAGCAGCTCCGCTATCCCCGATGGCAGCAGCGCCAGCAGCCCACGCATGTTCCACATTTTGCATCCTCCTTGTCCCCTGCTGCATCATATGGAAAAGGGACAGGGTTTATGCATCTGCATACTGCTATCAAATTCTCATAAAAAAAGCGCCTACTGTCGATTGTTCATCAACAGTAGGCTCGTATTCTTCTTTACTTAACTTTTTCTGTAGAGCAATTCACCATCACGGTAAACCTCATAGACATTATTAAGGTCATCAATATTCGCCGCAGGATTTCCTTTCACGATTAGCATATCAGCGCGGAATCCTTTTTGCAGCAGGCCTATCTCATCATCAAGTTCAAGGATTTTTGCGCCATTATGGGTCGCACACTCAATTGCTTGAAGTTCTGTTAATCCATAACGGACAAATGTCTTAATTTCATCTTGAATTGGCGTGATAAACATTTCAGGGAAGCAGATATCCGTTCCGGTGGCAGTAAGGATACCCATCTTATAGTTACGGAGGAAATTTCTCTTGTAGCCTTCTACAGTATCCTCCAGGAACTTGATGCCAACAAGATCAGCCTTTGTGGGATTCGGGGTTACACGCTTCATGTACTCCACCGAGTTTTCATAAACATAGATGGTCGGAACCCATGCCAATCCTTTTTCCAAGGCTTTTTTTGCCAGCGGCTCATCCAGGCAGGAACCATGCTCAATAGAATCGAAGCCTGCTTCCACTGCCCACTCTACCGACTGCTCGTTACCTGCATGAATGCAGCACTTGTGCCCCAGTCTATGTGCCTCATCAGTCACAGCGCACATTTCTTCCAGCGTAAATTCGCTGAAATGTCCACGATGGCTGTCCATGACCTTGATCCAGTCTGCACCCTCCTTGATGTTAGAGCGTACCATATGGCGCAGTGCCCAGGGACCGTCTACTTCGATCTTTGCAACCTCGCCTGTAGAACCATGACCGCCGGTTCTGGTCAGGCTGCGCTCGCAGGTAATATAGCGTGGGCCCTTGATGTAACCCTTGCGATAGCCGCCGCGAACCGCCGCACCAATACCCTTCGCCTCGCCAACACCACGCAGTGTCGTAATACCAACAGAAAGTGCATCCTGGAGGTGCTTATAGACCATCAGCATCAGGAACGCGGGATTCTCCTGCATTTCCTGTTTCTCCGGACGACGGTACAGCCCGCTGATATGCACATGCATATCAATGAGGCCCGGCAGGAGTGTGCAGCCCTCATAATGAGCGCGATCAGCATTCGGATAAGTGCGAACCAGTTCTTCCTGTGTACCAAGAGCGGCAATGTATCCACCCTCTACTGCAACGGCACCCTGCTCAATAACAGTGCTGCCATCACCGGTGATAATACGATCCACTTCGATAATTCTCATTTTCAACTTCCTTTCTGCACAAAGTATCAATGCGTCTTGCTTTTACTCGCCTTTTTCCGCAGTTACTTCTTTATCTTCTTTCTTTTCTTTCTTGTCATCGTTCCGGTGCAGCAGGTAAACATACGCCACCGATACAATCATCATACCAAGCATGATATAGCTGGATACCTTGGAATATCCTGCGCGACCCATGATGAGAATCAGCGCAATGGGCAGCAGGAACGGTACGATGCACTCCTTAACACCCTTCATAAAATAGGGGGTAAGAATAGCAGCATACAGTGCCGGAAGCACAACACCAAATCCGGGTGCAAAGAATGCGCTCTCATAAACCGGCTTAAAGATGGGGGCAAGGAATACCATACCCATTACCATAATGGCGGTGGAAGCCAGTGCCGTCACACAGGTCGCAATCAGTGCTACCACATCACCCTTTTCAGTACCGGGCTCAACCTCGCAGATGTCCATACCGTTGATTGCTGCCGGAGCCTTTACATTATTAACATTGCCGGTAACATTCGCTACATAGAGTGCGCCACCGCCAATGACCGGCACAAGTGCCAGCAAACCGATGATGCTGGAGATGGTATATGTAATAAACGGACTGACAGATGCACCGAAGATGGTGCCCCACGCCACATCGACCTTATAGTAGATCGCAATGCCAAGCGGTACGGCAAGTACGCCGATAATGCAGATAAGAATGGTTACTCTGCCAAGAAAATGTACCTTTTTGTTGAAATCAGTTGTATTCATGTTACATCCTCCTATCAATTACAGCAGACTAATCAGAGAAGCTGACAGCATACCAACAACAATGCTCAGAGTGAAGATGAACTGTTTAAGTCCTTTATGCTTTTTAGCGATAAAGGTGCAAAGCACGGTAACGCCTGCCGATACAATGAACGCCACGATGCCCAGGGGTTTATTGGCATTTGTTACATGGCTGGCAGCCAGTGTGCTGTACATACCAACAAACATTGCGGTGGTGATCAGACCGATCATCTTGCCGCCGCCAATACTTGTAGTGGCCTGACGCACCTTTTTCTCATAGAACTTTGTAAAGCACATTGTAAAAATGGCACCGCCGAGAATGGCGATCGTTACAACGAACATCATCGTGGTAAACGCATTGATATCGATGGTTTCATCATAGATATCTGCAAAGCCGAGGCTGGTCGCAGCCAGATCTGCCATTGCAGTTTCATAAGCCGCATTGCCCATTACACTAAGACGCAACCATGCAAAGTATTTGCCGAATGCCGGAAGCAGTACAAGGTAATTGATCAAAACCGGCAGTGTGGGAACAATCGAGAACAACATACTGCTTCGCACGCAGCTCTTCATGTTTGTTGTCTGAATTCCCAACTCTTTGCCCCGCTTCCAGGACATTCTCAAAAACAGTATGGGCTGAATAACAACAACGACCATTGCCAGTACACAAAGCACCATCATTGGTACTCCATTAAAAATATCTTTTGCAAACATGCTATCTCCCGCCTTTCTTATCCATTTACTTTGTCATTTGCCAAATCACGCAATGCCTGTTCCAGCCGGTTCAAGCCTTCTTCCAGAACTTCATGACTGGTCGCCAGACAGATACGGAAATGTCCCTCAGAACCAGGTCCGAAGAAAGTAGCTCCACCGGGAACAACTGCTACCTTATACTGCTCGCGCGCAATTTTTGTAAATCGTTCAGCGCTCATTGGCAATGCACTTATGTCCGCATACAGTACAAAAGTTGCCTGCGGCTTGTAGCAACGCACAACCGGCATTCTGCGAAGCCGCTCAAGTGCGTAATCCCTGTTTTCCTGTACTTGTTTAATAAATCCATCCAACCAGTAATGACATTTTTCAAGACACGCGATGCCCGCTACCTGAGACAGGCTGGAAATGCCTCCAATGGTGGTCATTACTTCGCTTGCGTCCACTATCTTTTGGAAGATAGCAGGCTCCATACAGTAAACACAGCCTGCCCGCAGTCCTGCAATGCCATAGCTTTTTGAGAAACCATAAACCGAAAGAGTTCGTGCATTACGCTCCGTGCCAAGCTCCAGAATGCTGTGAAATTCCGCATCGGAATAAACAATATCGCTCCATATCTCATCGTTCATGATATGGAACCCGTATTTTTCCGAAAGCCGCAGAATATGATCCAAGTCCTCCAGCGGATAACACATTCCCAACGGATTATGCGGATTGCACAGGCCGAACATTTTTGTCCTTGGGGTGATATAGGATTCCAAATCGGAAAAATCAATTCTGCCATCCAGAATCTTTGTCGGGAACAGAACAATTTTTGCTCCGGCAGCCTCCATCGAGGTCTTGAAAAGGAAATCCACAGGATCACAGACAATTGCCTCGTCACCGGGCTTCAGCACCGCCTTGGCGATAACCGACATAGCACGTGCCGCACTATCTATCGGCAAAACCAGATCTGCCTCTACCGGCTCTTGCTTCTGTTCACGCATCACCTTGGCAATGCTCTCACGAAATTCCGGAAACCCCATTTTCGGGGTGTAGGAAAAATATCCACCCTTGGCATAATCTACAATTGCATCTACAATTTCCGGTGCACAAGGGAAATCGGTATCCGCCGCGGTCAGTGGGATAACATCACTGGGCTGCTCTGCCCATCGCAGGTTGTAGGCGCGCTTTTTAAGTGTTTCAAAATTTATGCTTTTGTTCTCGAACAAGCTCATGCGTTTTTCTCCTTCCCGGGTTTGTGGGGTCAGTCTTCTACCTCTGCAATAACTTCTACCTCACACAGTACACCCTTCGGCAGGGTACGTACTGCGACACAGGAACGAGCAGGCTTACTTGTAAAGGTCTGTGCATAGATTTCATTAAAAGCTGCAAAGTCTGCCATATCCGCCAAAAAACAGGTCGTTTTTACTGTTCTTTCCGGTGTGGTTCCTGCCGCTGCCAATACGACCTGCAGGTTTGCCATAACCTGTTTGGCTTGTTCAACGATCGTTTCTCCGGCAATGACACCGGTAGCAGGGTCTACCGGGATCTGACCGGAAGTAAACACAAGCCCACCACTGATGATTGCCTGAGAATAAGGTCCGATCGCCGCCGGAGCCTTATCCGTATTCACTGTTTTCATATTGAACCTCCTATTATTCGCAACCGGTTTGCTTAATTTCATTATATGATAAAATATTGTTTAGTCAATGAATTTCCGGTCATTATTCTTCCAAATTATCGTTACATCTGTTTAGCATAATATACAAATACTGAAAAGTTTTTTATTTTTTGCTATGGATTTTTCATTCAGGCCATTGTATAATGAAAAAAAGAAAAATACCGACAGGAGAAAGAACATGGTAGAACACATCAAATTAACACAATGTGATCGGGACATATTGACTTCCTACCGATTGATGCTGGACGGGCTGGCGGACTATATTGGTCCGGGCTATGAGATCATTCTGCACAGTCTGGAAAACTTCGATAATTCTGCGATAAAGGTTATCAATGGACACTACTCCGGACGCAGCGAAGGCGCGCCGCTGACCGACTTTGCGCTGCAAATGCTGGATGCCATCGAAGCAAACCCCGCGAATGCAAAGGGAATTATCTATAAAAACAGAACGCCCGGCGGTGCGCCCCTGCGCTCCACCACCATTCCCATTCACGGCGAAAATGAACGGATCATTGGGCTGCTGTGCATCAATTTCCATATGAATACCCCTTTGGCTACGCTGCTGGATCACCTGACCAAAGTGCCAGCTCCTGCCTCCGATCGGATAGAAACATATGCGAATAATATCGAGGAATTGGTGCTTTCTGCTTTGCTGGAAGCCAAGGAGCAGGTATCGACCAACCCCAATATTTCCGCAGCGAACCGTAATAAGGAGATCATTGCAATTCTCAAGCAAAAATCCATCTTTAACCTGAAGGACGGTGTCGTACTGGTCGCAAAGCATATGGGGATCTCAAAGAATACAGTTTACCTTCATCTGCGTAATTTGGAATAAACCGTAATTTAAGCTCTATATAAAAGCAAGTCGACTGAAAGCATAGCTTTAGCAATTTCAGTCGACTTGTTTATTCAGTTAAGCGCCCTTTGCAGGTTCCGGACGTTTCGCTCCATCAGGGAAAGATACCCCTCCCCCTGCCGGAACTCCTCCCGCGAAACATTCTGGCAGGAATGCAGCAGCAGCTCCTCGGCTCCCGTGGCCTCGGCAATGGTATTCGCCATCAAACGGTTGGAAAGCTCGATGTAAAACACCGCAGGCACCCCGGTTTCCTTTACCTCCTCGATAATCGCCGCCACCGTTGCGGCGCTCGGCTCCGCCTCGGAGGAGCAACCCGGGTAGGCTGCATAATAATCCAAGCCGTAGTCCCGCACCAAATATAAAAACGGGAACCGATCCGCAAAAATAACCAGCTTTCGTTCGGCGTTATTCACCGTTTCGGTCAGGGCTTCATCCAATGCCGTCAGCTGCCCGGTATAACGCTCGGCACGCTCTGCGTATCCCGTCGCATGGCTGTGGTCCGCCGCCTGCAGCGCCCCGGTAATGGCTTTTACCATCTTTACGGCATTCCTCGGTGATGTCCAGATATGCTCGTCGTATTCCATTTCCTCATGCGCATGGTCATCGTTGCCGTGGTCATGCTCGCCGTTCCACGCAAAGCCGTTTTCCGCCTCCTCCGCCGCATCCACGCAGTCCATCAGCGCCACCACCTGCATGTCGGTCGTATCAATGGATTCCAGCACGTTTCGCACCCATTCATCCGATTCGCCCCCGATATACAGAAAAACATCGCAGTTCTGTATGGCGATGATATCCTGCGGGGTCGGTTCGTAGCTGTGCACCTCGGCGCCGGGCTTCAGCAGCATTTTCACCTCTGCATCCTCCCCGGCTATCTCCCGGGCAAAATCATACAGCGGGAAAATCGTAGCCACGATTTGCGTTTTTTCCTTTTGCTGCGGCTGTAAAGGCCCGCACCCTGCCAGCAGGAATATTATCAAAAAAATCAAGAATAACCGTTTTTTCATGGTTTACGCTCCGAATTGAATTTGCATCTCATTCTCAAATTGTATTCTACCACAGCTTTTTGGTTTGTCAAGAATTCCTTATTTTCCGTTCGTAATTTTCATTAAAATTTGCATTTTGTTGATAGAATTTCCGTTCTGCCGATGTTATAATGGATCCGATATGAATAGAAAAGGAAGAATAATGAAATGAACAATCTCAATTTTAATGAAAAGAAGGGCTTCATCTGTGATATGGATGGTGTCATCTACCATGGCAACCATATCCTGCCCGGTGTAGCGGAATTTATCCAATGGCTGCACGATGAGAATAAGGAATACCTTTTCCTCACCAATAACAGCGGCTATACCCCCCGGGAGTTGAGCCAAAAGCTCGCCCGCATGGGTCTTGATGTTTCGGAGGAACATTTCTACACCAGTGCGCTGGCCACCGCCGCTTTCCTCAAGGAACAGGCGCCCGGCTGCTCGGTCTTTGCCATCGGCGAAGCCGGCCTTTTGAACGCCCTTTATGACGTCGGCATCACCATGAATGATGTCAACCCCGACTATGTAGTCGTCGGCGAGGGTCGCTCCTATTCCCTGGATACCCTCACCAAAGCCACCAATCTGGTCATGGCCGGTGCTAAACTCATCGGCGCCAATTCCGATGTTTCCGGTCCCATCGAGGACGGCATCGCACCCGCCTGCCGGGCGCTGGTCGCTCCCATCGAAATCGCCACCGGCAAGCAGGCGTATTTCTGCGGCAAGCCCAACCCCCTGATGATGCGTACCGGCCTGCGGATGCTGCAGTGCCACTCCGCCGAAGCCGTTATGGTCGGTGACCGCATGGATACCGATGTCATTTCCGGCATGGAAAGCGGTATGTCCACCGTTCTGGTGCTTTCCGGCGTTTCCACCCGGGAAACGCTGCACACCTATGCCTACCGCCCTACCATGGTGCTGGATGGCGTCGGCGATATCCCCGTTGTTGCCCGGCAGCAAAAGGGATGATTTCTCCCTATCATACCAACAGCCGCAAGTATCGCTACTTGCGGCTGTTTTGTCGTTCTTTTGTCCGCTGCGGTTAAAGCGCCCGCAAAAGGCCCGTCACTCTTATATACTCCTGCTCCAGCGCAGGAAAGGCTTGCCTTGCGGCTGTTATGTCGCCTCCCCGTAAAAGCTCGGTAACGGCTGCGGCATGCCGGTAAAGGCAGCCAAACCCAAGGCTTAAACAAATCCCCTTTAGGGTGTGCGCCGCCCGGAAGGCTTCCTGCGTATTATTGCCGTCCAGCGCCTTTTCCAAATCCCCGAAGCTGCCGTCAGCGGCAAATTTCTTTATAAACCGCTTGGTGATCTCCGCATTGCCGCCAAGCCGTTCAATGACCGGCTTCAGCTCGGAGCCGATAGCATCATAGAACCGCTGCAAATCACTCATCGTTACCCTCTCCTTTTTTCGTCTGCTGTGAAATCATTTTCAGAAGCTGCCCGACATTCAGCGGCTTTGAAAGGAACCCGGTCATCCCGGCGTCGGTGCAGGCGGTCATATCCTGGCGGAACAGGTTCGCGGTCAGCGCAATGATCGGTACCGTTTTTGCATCGGCACGGTCCATCGCCCGAATTCTCCTTGCTTCCTCCAGTCCGTCCATCCCCGGCATCGTCATATCGGTCAGCACCGCATCAACGGCACCCACCGCCGAGCACGCAAAGTAACCCACGGCCTCCCTGCCGTTATATGCTCTTATCACATTCGCGCCGGCATCGGTCAGCATGTATTCCGCTATCTGCATATTAAGCTCATTATCCTCAACCAGCAGGATATTCAGCCCGTGAAGCGAAATCTCCTCCCGCTCCTCGGTCTTATCCTCCACCGGCTTATCGGCATACTTGTAGGGCAGAATGATCTCGAACCGTGTGCCTACTCCCTTTTCGCTTTCCACGCTGATCTGCCCGTCCAGCCGCTGCACCAGCTTTTGCACGATGGCAAGCCCAAGGCCGACGCCGCCGAACCGGCTGCTCCCGGCCTCGCTCTCCTGCGAAAACGGCTCAAACATTTTCTCCTGGAATTCCCGGCTCATGCCGATGCCGTTATCCTCACAGACAAAACGAACCTCGGCAAAGCCCTCTTTTTCCGGGCTGGGCATTTGAGAGACCGAAAACCGAACGGTTCCTCCCGCATGGCTGTACCGCACGGCATTGGCAATAATATTGATCATGATCTGCCGCAGATACAGCGTATTGCCCTCCAGCGGCTTCTGTTCGCCGCTTATCTGCGGGGGCTCCAGCTTGATCCTGCGGGCCTTGGCGCGTTCCTTCGCCACGACATACAGCTTCTGCACCGCATCGGCAAGCAAAAATGCCGATCCGCTTTCCGCTTCCTCCGCAGACCCTGCATCCACCTTGTTGATGGTCAAAATATCATTGACCAGCTCCAGCAGATATTCCGCGGCAGCCTTTCCCTTGCTCCGGCAGCTTTCCAGCAGCGTTGTATCGGTCGGGTTGCGGTCGGCGATCTCCAGCATACCCAGAATAACATTGATGGGTGTGCGGATATCATGGCTCATCCGGCGCAGCAGCTCCGTCTTGCTCCGATTTGCAAGGGCCTCGTTGCGGGCTGCGGTTTTCAGCTTTTCCTGGTATTCCAGCTCGGCCTTTTTCTGCTCCCCTATGCTCGTCCTGGCCAGTATAAAGGAATCGAACTCTCCGTTTTCGTCCCGGTTCTGCGGGATGATCTTGTCATTGAGCCATTCGCCCGAGATATCCTGATAATCATATTCCACATAGTCGTCGCTGCCCAGCCGCTGCCGGATGGTCTGCGGATTCAAAAATGCAAGGTATCCCTCCCGGTATTGCTCCCCAACAAGGCTCATGAACCGATCCAAGAAGCTTTGGTCGGCCGGGCCGGATGTGCTCACCTCGCCCCATTTTTCCGGGTACTTCAGTATTTCAAAGCGCCCCGCCCGCATATCCACTATCACCGTCATAACGTAAATATGACTGATAGATCGAATGATCTCGTACTGCCGGCTCATTTCACGGTTGTGGGAAACGATGGTCCGGTAGTACAGCGTAATGGCCAGCGTTGCGGCAATCACATAGACCCCAAGCACCAGAAATATCATGCTGCGGCAGCCTGCAAAAATCTCCCGTGAGGGGTAAAAAACATAAATATCGTAGCTGCGGCATTTGGCGCTTCCGCCGTAATAATATGTGCCGTTACACTCAAATCTGGTCAGCTCGCCACCGTTTTTCGCCGCTGCAAATGCTGCGATCTCCGGGATTTCCGAAACGATTTTAGTCCCCTGCGCGGAATTGGAGGCAACCACCGTATTCCCCTCGGTGATGTACAGCGACCCGCCCAGGGCGGTTTCATTGGAAGCAAGCAGGTTTTTTACCGGGGTATAATGGGCCATCAGCTTGTCGCTTTCCTGCCTCATCGCGCAAAAAATGACTCCTTTTGCATCCTTCCTTGCGGCAGCCGCAATATCATAGGTTTGCCCCTCGTGGGTGATGCGTGCCGAAAAGATCTTTTTGGGAAAGGTCAGCAGCGACGAAACGGACGGGTTGAGAATATACTCCTTCCACACCCGGTAGTCCCCCATCTTGTCCGTAACAATCCGGCTGTCCGGCATAAGCGTTTCATCAAGGATCAAAATGCAGGCCAACCGCTGGCTTTCCATAAATACGGTAAGGTATTCACTTTTCGCCTTATCCGGCAGCAGCGCCAATGTATCCCCCACATCCTCCGCCTGCTCGGTCAGCCGCATAAGGCTCTTTACCTTATCCGACGTCAAAAACTCATCATAATCATTACATTGCTTTTTCAGGTCGCTGATGTGCCGTTCCATCGTATTCTGTGCGGTATTAAGGCTGTCGGCAGTGCCGAAATACAGGGCGATCGCCATGATCACCACACCGAGAAAGATGATCGCCGTGGCTATGATCTCGGTACGGTTGCGGGAGCGCCGGTCGGTTCTGCGGTTTCTCATCATGCTCCGTCCCCCTTCAGCGCAAAATCCACATCCAAATCATACTTTTCCAGAATACTGCGAATGGTACCGTCCTTTTTCATCTCCTCCAGTACCGCCGTCAATTCGGCAGCCTGCTCTCTGCCTGTCTCCTTATTAAACGCCACCCCGAGATCGGCCTTCAGCAGGATCTCATCCAGTATACGGTAGTCGCCGGTGATGTTCTTCATATGGTCCCGGCAGGCGGTTTCGTGTCCGGCGCAGGCATCCACATAGCCCTTTTTCAGTGCCGCAAAAACCGACGGCATCGTAGAAAAGCTGTACACCTTTTTGACCGAAACGCCCGGTACAGCATCGGTTAAAAACAGCATTTCCGGCTTGGAGCTGTTCTGCACGGCAATGCACTTGTCATTGAGGTCGCAAAGGCTGTAAATATTACTCGTTGCATTCACCGCAACGACCTGCCTGCTGTGCATATATGGGCCGGCCCAGGCGTATTCGTCCTCACGGTCATTCATGGTAAAGCTGCCCCACAGGCAGTCCACCGTCCCGGCATTCAAAAAGGCATCCTTATCCTGCCATACGATCTGCCTGAACTCCGCCTTCTTTTCAAGCCTGCGGCACGCTTCCGATGCAATTTCCACATCGATCCCGGCAAAATTCCCGTTATCATCCAAATAAAAATACGGGGAATAAATATCGCTGCCGATCACCAATGTGCCGTTTTTAGGTGCCTCCGGCTGCGGGCTCCTCCCCGCACACCCCGTAAGCCCTAAAAACAGTACTGCCAGCACCAGCGCCGTCATTCGCTTTATGGCTTTGCCCATTATGAAAGCCTCCCGTCCCTCTCTGTTGTCCTTTTCGCAGCCGCCCGGTATTGTCGCAAAGGCAGCGTAAAACCCCTTACTGATAGATATCATGCACCGCTTTCCCGATGACCTCCGTAAGGCACTCGACCAAAAGCGGGTTAAAGCAGCCGCATTCCCCGTCCCGTATCATCCGTAGCGCCTCCTCCGGCGTATAGGCCTCCTTGTAGCTGCGCACGCTCACCAGTGCGTCAAATACATCTGCAATGCCGGCAACCTGTGCCGCAATGGGGATATCATCCCCGGAAAGCCCGTCGGGATAGCCCCGCCCGTCATATCGCTCGTGATGCCAACGGCAAATTTCAATGGCATTTTTCAGCTGCGGCTCATCCTGGAATGCCGAAAGGTCACCGCTTTTCAGAATCTCCTCGCCGAGGGCGGCATGCTGTTTCACCACAGCATATTCCTCCTCGGTCAGCTTGCCGGGCTTATTCAGTATGGTGGGGTCAATTCTCACCTTTCCGATATCATGCAGCGTGGCCGCCGCGGCGATCAATCCGCAGTCCTTCCACGCCAGCCCGTACCGGTCTGTTTTCAGAATCAACCGTTCCAGCAGCAGCATCGTTATCTTTTTCATCCGCAGGATATGCCCTGCGCTTTCACCGTTGATGCATCCGACCACTTTACTCATAATATCGATCATGATGCGGCTGTTTTTCTCCTTCTCACGCGCCTGCTCGGAAAGCATCGAAAGCATCCTGCGCTGCTTGGCGTACAGCTTTACGGTATTGCGGATGCGCTGTCTTACCACCTTGGCGTCAAAGGGGCGCCAAATAAAATCGGTGACCCCCATTTCAAAGGCCCGACGGATATCGTCGGCATCATCATCCGCCGTGATCATTATGACGGGAATATCCTCCAGAAGATGCTTTTCACCCATCTCCTCCAGCACCGCAAAGCCGTCCATCACCGGCATGATGATATCCAGCAGCACCACCGAGATCTGTGCTCCGTATTGTGTCAGCAGCTCCATGCATTCCCTGCCGTTTGCGGCCTCCAGGGTCTCAAAGCCCTCCCCCAGCAGCTCGCCCAGTAGCTCTCGGTTAAATACCGAGTCATCCACAATCAAAACCAGCTGTTTTTCGGCTTGCTTTTCGTCCGGGTCTTTGGTATTCCCGGCAAGCTGCCATTCGGTGATCACCGTATTCTTTTTATTTTTCGCACGGTACATTATGCGGTCCGCACGATAAACCGCATCAGCAGCCGGCTCATTTTGGGCCATCGCGCATCCTATGCTCGCCGAAAGCCGGAAATTCCCGAAGGCGCCATGCTGCACCGTGTTGATTTCCCGCCGGATGCTCTCAAGAATATGCTCGGCCTCATTGGTCGTGTTGGTTGGCAGAAGGAGCAGCAGCTCATCCCCGCCGAACCGTACCAGCATATCCTGCTCCGCTATATTATTGCGGATGATCTGCGCCACCACGGAAAGCGCCGCATCTCCCGCATCATGCCCATAGGTATCGTTGCACAGCTTAAAATCATCAATATCAATGACGGCAACCCCGCCGCTGATGCGTCTGTCCCGCAGCTTTTTTTCGTAATAGCTGCGGTTCAACCCGCCGGTGATGGGGTCTTTATACTGTTCCTTCTCCATCCGCCCGTGAAGATTTTTATAATAGTCCGCGATCCGGCCAAGGTCGGTAACGTACAGCATCGCATGACGGCCGTCCCCGCAGCGCAGGAAGATCAGCCGTTTGCAGTCGGTATCCTCCCCGCCGAAAACCTCATAGCGTCCATGCTGCTCCAGCTCCTTTTGAACCCTTTCAAGCCCCAGCGCCGCAAGCAGCTTTTGGTGGTTTTCCCCGTCGGCGTTTTCCGTCAGTCGCCCGGCCCATTCGGCATAAGCGCCGTTTTCTCCGGGCGTTTCCTCACCCGTACACGGGGAAACCGTCTTATATGTTCCGTTTTGCAGGTCAATTCGCAAAACCGCATCAAATACATCCCCTGCCTGCTCCGGCAGTATCTGCATTTCGGTCATCCGGCCGGTCCCCCTCTCTTTCAGATCAAAAAACGCTCTCCGGCGCCATATGGTCAGCAGCGGGCTGCGGTATTTTCCCACAGCCCGCTATTTTCATCCTATCATCCGTTCAATGCCTTTTCCAGCATCTCACGCATTATATTGGGGTTGCCCTTCCCCTTGGAGGCTCTCATGCACTGCCCCACAAGGAAGCCCAGCGCATTGGTCTTGCCGCCGCGGTAATCCTCAACCACCTTGGGGTTCGCCGCCAGAATATCCCTGACCACCTGCTCCAGCGCAGCGGTATCGTTCATTTGGCGCAGCCCCTTCTCCTCCACCACATCGGCAGCGGTTTTATCGGAGAAGATGATCTCCTCCAGCACCGTCTTACCGGCGGTGGTGGAAATCTCGCCCTTTTCGATCATCGCAAGCATCTCCGACAGCTTTTCGGCCGAAAGACTGGTATCGGCCAGCGTCAGGTTCTTCTCATTGATGATGCGGGTGATATCGCCCAGCAGCCAGTTGCTGATGTTCTTGGGCTGGCAGCTGCCCAGTGCGGCGACCGCCTCAAAATAATCCGCCTTATCGGGATTTTCCGCCATCAGGTTGGCATCAAAATAGGGCAGCTTATACTGCTTCATCAGCCGCAGCAGCTTATCGTTGGGCAGCTCGGGAATGCTCGCCTTGAGCTCTGCCAGACGGCTTTCCTCTACATAAACGGTCTTGAGGTCGGGCTCGGGGAAATAGCGGTAATCCTGGGCATCCTCCTTGGAACGCAGCAGGATATTCTTCCCGGCAATATCGTCCCAGCGGCGGGTCTCCTGGTGGATCTCTCCCCCGTTTTCCAGTATTTCGATCTGCCGGGCCGCCTCATATTCGATCGCCCGGACGGTGGCGGAAAAGCTGTTGACATTCTTCATCTCCACACGGGTGCCGAATTCGGTGCTGCCCTCGGGGCGCACCGAAACATTGACATCGCAGCGGATTGAGCCCTCCTGCATCTTGCAGTCGGAAATACCGAGATACTGCAAGGTCGCCTTGATGGTATCCAGGTAGGCCTTTGCCTCGGCGGAGGAGCGCATATCCGGCTCGGAAACGATCTCGATCAGCGGTACGCCGCAGCGATTGAAGTCCACCAGGCTGCCCGCAAAATCATCGGAATGGATGAGCTTGCCGGCATCCTCCTCAATGTGGATACGGGTCACGCCGATGCGCTTGGTATGCCCCTCCTCATCCACAATGGCGTCGATATAGCCGTTTTCGCACAGCGGAATATCAAACTGGGAGATCTGATACGCCTTGGGCAGGTCGGGGTAAAAATAGTTCTTTCTGTCCATCTTGCAGATATTATTGATGCTGCAATGCAGGGCATAGCCCATCCGCACGGCATAGTCCACCACGCTTTTATTCAGGGTGGGCAGGGTGCCGGGCATACCGGTACAAATGGGACAGCAGTTGGAATTGACCATGGAGCCAAAGGAGTTTTTGCATCCGCAGTAAATTTTGGTCTTGGTATTCAGCTCCGCATGAACCTCCAGACCGACAACGATTTCGTATTTCATGTTGCGTCCCCTCCCTTACACCACACTGGCGACCTGGCACAGCCCGCTGCGCATGGTCTCAAATTCCTTGGCAATGCCCAGCAGCTTTTCCTCCGAGAAATGCGGCCCGATGAGCTGCATTCCCACCGGCATCTCATGGTCCATGCCGATCGGCAGCGAAAGCGCAGGCAGCCCTGCAATATTCACCGTGATGGTGCAAACATCGCTGGCGTACATCTTTAGGGGGTCATGCACATTCTCCCCGATCTTAAACGCAGCGGTGGGGGCGGTCGGCGTCACGATGACATCGCACATCTTAAAGGCTTCATCGTATTCGGCACGTACCTTCTGCTGGAACAGCTTGGCCTTCTTATAGTAGGCGTCATAATAGCCGGAGGACAGCACGAAGGTCCCCAGCATAATGCGGCGCTTTACCTCATCGCCAAAGCCCTCACTGCGGGTCTTTTCGTACATATCATTGAGGTCGGTATAGTTTTCGGCACGGAAGCCGTACTTCACCCCGTCGAAGCGGGAAAGATTGGAGGATGCCTCCGCCGAGGAAATGATATAGTAGGCGGAAAGGCCGTAATCGGTACTGGGCAGACTGATATCCACCACCTTGGCACCTCGGGCCTCCAGCGTGCGGATAACCTGCCAGATGGAGGCGCCCACCGCTACATCGGCGTGCTTATAGAATTCCCGCGGCATACCGATGCGCAGCCCGGAAAAGTCATAGCCCAGTCCTTCGGCGGTCTTGGGATATCGGGTCGGCATGGTGGTCGCGTCATAGGGGTCCTGCCCGCTGATGGTATAAAACAGGTTCGCCACATCCTCCACGCTGCGTCCCATCGGGCCGATCTGGTCAAGAGAGGAGGCAAACGCCACCAGCCCGTAACGGGAAACCGCCCCGTAGGTGGGCTTCAGGCCGATGATCCCGCAGTAGGCCGCAGGCTCACGGATCGAACCGCCGGTATCGCTGCCCAGGGACATCACCGCTTCTCCCGCTGCCACCGCCGCCGCGGAGCCGCCGGAGGAGCCGCCCGGGACCTTATCCAGCCCGTGGGGGTTGTGGGTAATGTGGAACGCCGAATTCTCACAGGAGGAGCCCATGGCAAATTCGTCCATGTTCAGCTTACCTGTCATTACAAAGTCCGCAGCCTTCAGCTTGGTGATGACCGTTGCATCATAGGGCGGCACAAAGTTCTCCAGCATCCGGCTGGCGCAGGTGGTTTTAATATCCTTGGTGCAGATATTATCCTTGATACCGACGGGAATACCGGCAAGGGGATGAATCTCCTCCCCTGCGGCGATCTTCTTATCCACCGCTTCGGCGGCCTTTATCGCTTCCTCGGGGGTCGGCGTAATGTACGCCCCGATGCCGTTTTCCACCTTGGAGATCCGAGCATATACATCCTCGGCCACTTCCGCCGCCGAGACCTTTTTCTCTTTCATCAGCCGGTGCAGCTCGCCGCCGGTCATTTTAAACAGTTCCATGTTGTCCTTTTCCTTTCCCTCATTTTCAGCCCACGGTCTTGGGCACAACCACACAGCCGGCCGCTACCTGCGGGGCGTTCTTCAGCACTTCCTCACGCGGCAGCGAAGGCTCCACTACGTCTTCCCGCAGGGTCATGGCGTCCTCCACCTTGGGGGAAAGGTCTCCTGCTTCCATTTCGGGCAGCTGCTCCACCATATCGATGATATTCTGCATATCCTTCTGGAATTTTTCCTCCCGCTCCGGCTCTATCGCCAGCCGGGAAAGCTTCGCGATCTTTTTGATATCGATTTCCATATTTTTTAAGAACCCCTTTCTATCAGTTCCAGTAATTCCTGTTCGGTCAAAACCGGCACGCCAAGCTGCTGTGCTTTGGTCAGCTTGCTGCCGGCGGCTTCGCCCGCCACCACATAGGTGGTTTTTTTACTCACGCTTCCGGCCGCCTTGCCGCCGTTCTTTTCAATGAGATCCTGCACCTCCTCACGGGAGTAGGTCGGCAGCGTTCCGGTCACCACAAAGGTCATCCCCGCCAGCGCAGCAGAGGCCTGCTTCGGTACCCACGGCTCCAGACCCAGCTCCAGCAGGTCATGGCACAGCCGGCGGTTATTCTCATCGGCAAAATACTGCAGCACACTTTCGGCCATGACCTCCCCAAAGCCCTCGATGGATAAAAGCTCCTCTTTGGTCGCCGCCTCCACCGCCGGCAGGGAGCCAAACCGCTGCGCCAGCAGCTTTGCCGCCTTATCGCCGATGTTGCGAATCCCAAGACCGAAAAGCAGTGCGCCCAACTCGTTGTGCCTGGATTTTTCCAGCGCCGAAAGGATATTATCCGCTTTCTTCTGCTGGAATCCCTCCAGTCCGAGCAGTTGCTCTCTGGTCAGGCGGTACAGGTCCGCCGGTGTTTTGGCCAGCCCGCTGCGCAGCAGCTGCTCGCAAACGGCCTCGCCCAACCCTTCTATGTCCATTGCGTTGCGGCTGCAAAAATGAATCAGGCTCCGTAAAATCTGTGCCGGGCAGCTGATATTGGGGCAGCGAATGGCCGCCACCTCCGGGTCACGCACCAGCAGCGTCCCGCAGGAGGGACAATGGCTGGGCAGCGTAAAGGCAGGCTTGTCCTTCGGGTGGTTCCTTACCGCTATCACCTCCGGGATGATGTCCCCGGCCTTCCGCACCACGATGGTATCGCCAATATTCACGCCCAGCTGGTTGATAAAGTCCTGATTGTGCAGGGTGGCACGGCTTACGGTGGTGCCCGCCAGCTCTATCGGGTCAAATTCCGCCGTCGGCGTTACAGCGCCGGTGCGCCCCACCTGCAATATCACATTCCGCAGCACCGTTTCCTTTTCCTCGGGCGGATATTTATAAGCCACCGCCCACTTGGGATATTTCGCGGTACTGCCCAGTCGCTCTCTATCTGTAAAGCTATCTACCTTTATAACGGCGCCGTCGATTTGATACCCCAGCGTGCCGCGCAATTCTCCTATCTTTTCTACCTGTTTTATGGCGTCCTCTATGTTGTCAAAGACCTTATAATCCGGCGAAACCGGGAACCCAAGCTCCTTCATCAGCTCCAGCGATTTACTGTGGCTCCGGCAGGTCAGACCTTCCAGCTGCTGCACATTAAAGCAGAAGATATCCAATCCTCTTACCGCAGCGATTTTCGGGTCCTTCTGCCGCAGGGAGCCCGCAGCCGCATTTCGGGGGTTTTTCGCAATGGGCTCCTCCCGCAGCTCCTGCTCCCGCACCAGCCGGTTAAAGCTCTTGACCGGCATATATACCTCGCCGCGCACCTCCAGCAGGGGCAGCGGCTGCGGCAGCCGCAGCGGGATGCTCCGAATGGTACGCAGGTTTTCGGTCACGTCCTCCCCGGTAAAGCCATCCCCCCGGGTGGAGCCGACCGCCAGCTCCCCGTCGTGATATTCCAGGGATACCGAAAGCCCGTCGATTTTCTGCTCCACCACATAGGTGGGGTTCGGTACCTCCTCCCGCACCCGCAGGTCAAAGGCCCGCAGCTCATCGGTGGAAAACACATCCTGCAGGGAGCCCATCTGTACCTTGTGGGTCACCTCCCGGAAGGTATTCTGCGCCTTGCCGCCCACCCGCTTGGTGGGGGAATTGGGAGAGGCGTACTGTGGATACTGCTCCTCCAGCTCCATCAGGTGATGGATCAAGCGGTCATACTCGTAGTCCTCCAGCTCGGGCCGATCCAGATCATAGTACAGATGCATATGGTACTCGACCTTTTTTTCCAGCTCCCGCATCTCTCTGCGAATGTCCTCGCTCATCTGCACACCTCCCCAATATAACTAATTTATTATAGCAACTTTACCCGCCGATTACAACATTTGTTTCCCTCATTTTTCACCCGCCAAGGGCGCCGTAGTCCTGTATCATCCCCACCAGATCGTCCGTCCCGCCGTAAACCTCGGTATAAGCGTCGGGGATCAGCCCCACGATGATGGTTTCTGCCAAAATCACATTACTTTGCGCCTGGCTGCTGATGCGGTACCCCGGCAGCAGCGAAAGCATATCCACCGTCACCTGCAGCTGGATGCGATGCCTTGTCTGGTTGATGCCCGCCTCATCAAACTGGTTGATGATCTTGGTTTTCACCATCCCCACAGGCCGCAGGTGCAGCGTCACCATCGGCCCCCGCCCGGCCAGGAACTGGTTCCCCGAAAGACTGCCCAGCGGCAGCTGCAGCGTCATCTGCTTTGTCTCCTGCAGCGTCTGCAATATCTTTTCCAGCAGCTCCCCCTGCAGCCGGTTGATGAGCACCGCATCGGTGGTCAATGCGGTGGTCTCGCCGTTTTGGTTCTGCCTCAAGGTCACAAAGGACTGATACCGCAGCCCGTCCTCCTCCAGTACCGTCAGCACCGCCTGCTGAATGATCCGGTTCACCGCGATTTGCGTTTGACCGGCCGCCGCCTCCCGCACCATCGGGCGTATTCCCGCATCCACTGCGATCACCGCCCCTATCATCGCCGCCAGCGCCAGAATTCTGCCCCATCCCGGCCTTTTCCTCCTCCCCCGGTGCTTGATTCGCACAGCCGCACTCCCCCTTTTAGGCAGTATATTCGGGCGCACGGCACTTTGTGCAAAACCAAAGACCGAAGCCCCTGAAGAGGCTCCGGTCTTTGGTTTTATTCGGGTTTTAGTCAGCCAGCATCTGATACAGCGTGGCTTCAATGTACGGGCCCCACCACTCAAGATAACCCTTCTTGGTCGGGTGAATGGCATCACTCATGTAGGATCTCCACAGAGAGTCACCGGTCTTTACATTCTCGTACATTGCATCATTATGCCACAGATCCAGAACAGTGAAGTCATCGCCCCACTTTTCGTCCAGCTCATGGCAGCGTTCTATCATAGTTTGGTAGATAACGGCGTTCTGGCCGCCGGAATAGGTCATTTCATCCTCGAAATAGGTTCCGGTAATGACCAGTACACGTGCACCCCAGGTTTCCTTGGCATAGGCGGTGATGGCTTCCAGTGCGCCGGTGGTGGTCACCTCGTCAAAGGTCGCCGGGTCAAAGCTGTCGCTTACGGTTCCGGTTTCGCACTGACCCTTGGAGTCATTGGTGGAAAGCTGAACAACCACCAAATCCAGATCGGGATCGGTTTCGGCATTATGGGTACGAAGACGATTAATATAGGAGGAGTCAGCGGAGATCGAACCTGCAACACCGCCGCCGATGGAGCCGTCAATGGAGGCAAGGAAGGTTCCGCCTTTCACCTCGATGGTGGAAATGGTGCCGTCCAGCGCATCGATGAACAATGCCGGAGAGGTCTTGCCGGAGCCGAAGCCCTGGAATACCGAGGAACCAAGCCACAGGAGTTTCTTGCCCTTAATGGGGCTGTCTGCGTTCATGGTAAGGGTCTCGGGGTTGTACTTGTCGCTGTTGCCCTCATTTTTCATGCCGGTAACGGAAACCAGCTGCTGTACGGTGCTGGCGCCGACCATAATGATAAACGCAAGGAGAACTGCCAAAATCCGCAGGATGACCTTCTTGGTGGTGCGGCTGCTCTTCTTCTTGGCAACAGCCTCACGGGTCACCGCAGGCTCGGTCTTGGGGCGTGCAGGAACAGCCTTACCGGCAATAACATTTTCCAGAGCCGCTTCCATTACGGGGGTCCACAGGGCGTAGCCCTTCTTGGTGGGATGGATCTGATCGTTCATGCAGGAATGCTTCTTGGCTTCCTTGGTGTTAAGCTCACGGTCATTCCACAGGTCAATAACGGCAATATCCCACTTCTTGGCGATGGCATACAGCGCCTCTACCATGTCCTTATACTCGGGGGAAGCATACTCGGGATTGGTGTAGAACGCCACAGGGCAGTTCCAGGTCTTTTTGGCGTAATCGATGATATACTCGATGGCGCCGCAAACGGTCTTGGTATCAAAGGCTTCCCCGGCAGCCGCTACCTTGCCCAGCGGTTTTTTCTTGGTAGCATCGTTGGTGGAAAGCTGGCAGACAAACAGATCGCAGGAGGTCTTGGGATCCAGCGCCTTCAAACGAGCCACATAGCTCTTGGCGTTGTCATCCACCAGTGTCGTTCCGCTTACCGCTTCCTTCACGCAGTTGGCGCCGGTGCGGGCCGCCACCATGTCAACAAAGGACTTTCCATAGGCGGCAAAGCCCTTGGTAACCGAAGAACCGAGAAAGACAATGCTCTTGCCCTTCAGGGGGCTGTTCGGTACCTTCTCCAGGTTTTCTGGGTTATACTTACCGCTCAAGTTACCGCCGTTCAGCAGGCCGAATACCCGAATGAGCACGATAACGGCAATCACCGCCAGAACGATCAGCAGCATGGTCAGGCCATACTCCATCACACCACTGGTGCAGTATTCTTTACATACCTGTTTTGTTACGCCCAATGCAGAGGCTACCGCCGTAAAAATCGGGTCGAGCAAGGACGAATAGAAAATCGCACGCCAGAATGTCAGCATATTTCCTCCTTCGGCTGCTGTTGGCTCCTTACCAGCGGCAGCACATTTCTTTGGATAGTTTTTGGGTTAAATTGTTTTCTAAAATGGTTGGCCGACCAATTTAATTACAATATACCCCTTGCCCCCACCGCTGTCAATACACCAAATCAACTTTTTACATATGGATATAAAACCTGCGTTATATGTTGGTGAAAATGCTCAAAAAAACAGCCTTCCCCGCAGGAAAGGCCGTTATTTTCAGTTCCGCAGCAGCCGTACCGCTTCGCCCAGCTGCCCCACCGGGATAAATTCCGCTTCGGGGTAGTCAGCAGGGTCCATCGCCTTCATCGAGCTTCTCGGCAGCAAAAACCGCCGGAACCCCAGTCGGTAGCCCTCCCCTACCCGCTGCTGGATCTGCGGGGTGGAACGGATCTCCCCCGCCAGGCCGATCTCTCCCAGCAGCAGCATATCCTCCGGGATGACCTTATCCAGCAGGTTGCTCAAAATAGCCATCCCCACCGCAAGGTCGGCCGAAGGCTCGTCCGCGCGCATCCCGCCGGCCGCGTTTACGAATACATCAAGGTTCCCCATGTAAAAGCCCGCCCGCTTTTCCAGCACCGCCAGCAGCATCGCCGTACGGTTCATATCAAAGCCGGTAGCCACCCGCCGAGGATTGCCGAAGCTGGTTTTGGTCACCAGCGCCTGTATTTCCACCAAAATGGGCCGGGTGCCCTCCATCAGGCAGGTGATGCAGCTGCCGCTGCAATCCAACGGCCGCCCCGAAAGCAGCGCCTCGCTGGGATTAGGGACCTCCCGCAGGCCGGTCTGTCCCATCTCAAATACACCGATCTCATTGGTGGAGCCAAAGCGGTTTTTATTTGCCCGCAAAATGCGGTAGCTCAAGTTTTTATCCCCCTCAAAATAGAGGACGGTATCCACCATATGCTCCAGCACCTTGGGGCCCGCTATATTGCCGTCCTTGTTCACATGGCCGACGATAAACAAAGGGATCTCCTGTCCCTTGCAGGCTTCTATCAGCAGCAGCGCCGACTCCCTGACCTGCGAAACGCTGCCCGGGGAGGAACTGACGGCGGAAACCGAAAGGGTCTGGATGGAGTCCACCACCACAATATCCGGCTTATTCTCCAGTATCGTTTCCCTGATCTGCTCGGTATCGGTGGCGGCGGTCAGCAGCACCCGTTCCCCGGTCACACCCAGCCGGTTGGCCCGCAGCTTGATCTGCCGGGGGCTTTCCTCGCCGGAAACATACAAAACCTGCAAATCCCCCTCCAGGGTACGGCACATCTGCAGCAGCACCGTGGATTTCCCGATGCCGGGATCACCGCAAACCAGCACCGCCGCCCCCGGCACAATGCCGCCGCCCAGTACCCGGTCCAGCTCCTCCATCCCGGTGTGATACCGCACCGTTTCGTCGGCATCCACGGCGTCCAGCGCCATCACCGGAGAAGGCTCCCTTGCCACGGCGGGCAGCCCCTTTTTCTCCTTGCCGATGATCCTTGTCTCCTCCACCAGCGTATTCCAGCTGCCGCAGTCGGGGCAGCGCCCCTGCCATTTGGCGCTTTCGTAGCCGCATTCGGTACAAACATAAATGCTTTTTTCTTTTACTGCCATGCCGTTTCCTTTCTCTTTGCCGTCCCCGGCAGATGCTTCCGCACTCCGGGGCGACTTTTTTCCCTATTCCGTCGGCTGTAATGCGTTCCCGCCTTATCAGCCGTTTCCATCTTCCGTCCGCAGAGATTTCACCCGGCCGATGCCGTTTCATACTCCATCAATGAGGCCGCAATAAGGAACGCCAACGTCCCCTGATACTGCTCCCGCTGCAAATTCTCCGCATCCTGCGGATTGGATAAAAACCCGCACTCCACCATCACGGCGGGGTTACCGGTATTATTGCACAGGATATACAGCGATGAGTCCGCTTCCTTGATCCTCCGGCGGTTATCGGTTTGCAGGTGCCCCGCTATATTTTTCTGGATCAGCTCCGCCAGCCGTTCGCTGCCTTCGGCCTTGCCGTAAAAAACCTGCGCCCCATGCACATAGGACTGCGAAAAGTGGTTCTGGTGGATACTCACCCCCACCGCCCCCGGCGTTCCTGCCATGATTTTCAGGCGGTTTTCCAGATCGCTGCGCTTTTGCTGCCGCACCGTTTTGGCGTTCTCATCGGCCAGCAGGGTATCGGTTTCTCGGGTCATCACCACACGGTAGCCCAAAAGGGTCAGCATTTTCCGGGCTTTTTCGGCAATGGCAAGGTTGATTTCGCTTTCACGAATACCGCCCGATACCGCGCCCCCGTCCATCCCGCCGTGGCCCGCATCCAGCACGATCACCGGCTTATTCTCCACTGCACCGGACTGCACCCGAAGGGCCATACGATCGTCGAGGGCGGTAAGGAAATACCCGCCCCCTACCACTGCGATGGAAAACGCAAATATCAAAACTGCACGGTACCACAGCTGCTTCATTTGGATCACCCCCGTGCAAGCCTATGCGGCGGGGCGGCGGGCTATGTCCCCCGATGCGGCAGGGGCAAACTGCTTCCGATTTCTATTGTACCAAAAGAACCGGCGGTGTCAATAGAAAAAGAACAAATTTTCGTTCCCGTGGTATTTTTAAGGGCGAAGCCCGCAAGGCCCCACCCATTCTTGCAGCCCCGCCCCCTCGCAAGGAGGGAAAAGTGTGAAAGGGGAACCTTTGCGGGTTCCCCTTTCGCGTAAAATCAGGGCTGCTGCTTTCCCCCTGCAAGGGGTATGCGTTCCCATACTCCAAAATAAAAAGGACGCCCCGCCCATTCCTACAGTCCCGCCCCCTCGCAAGGAAGGGAAAGTGTGAAACGGGGAACCTTTGCGGGTTCCCCTTTCGCATAAAATCAGGGCTGCTGCTTTCCCTCCGTAAAATGCCCTGCGTTCCCCAAATCCAAAATAAAAAGGACGCCGCTCGGCGTCCTTTTTATTTTGGAGCGGGTTACGAGGCTCGAACTCGCTACCTCCACCTTGGCAAGGTGGCGCTCTACCAGATGAGCTAAACCCGCAAATGGTGGCTCCGACTGGAATCGAACCAGTGACACGTGGATTTTCAGTCCACTGCTCTACCAACTGAGCTACAGAGCCAAAAGCTGGCGACCCGGATGGGGCTCGAACCCACGACCTCTAGCGTGACAGGCTAGCGTTCTAACCAGCTGAACTACCGGGCCATTGGTGGGAACAACAGGGCTCGAACCTGTGACCCCCTGCTTGTAAGGCAGGTGCTCTCCCAGCTGAGCTATGCTCCCACATTGGCTTGTCCTCCGGCGGATGTTTCCGCAGGCGACAAAACGAATTATACTATATCTGCGTATGCTTGTCAACCATTTTACTTCATTTTTTCATATTTTTTTCGCCGGGATTTTTCCATATCCGTTCGGGGGTCAATTCCCCAAATACGCAACCGGTCGTAGGGTCTCCACCAGGCTCTCCCCTATCCCTTGGATTTTGCAGAATTCCTCCCAATCGGCAAAGGGGCCGTGCTCGGCCCGGTACTGCAGGATACGTTCGGAGAGAACCTCCCCGATCCCCGGCAGCGCCATCAGCGTCTCCTTATCGGCGGTGTTAATGTCGGTGGAGCTCATTTTCAAGAACTCATCCAAATCCGCGGGGATCGCTTCGGGCGCATCGGGGAACGGTGTCTCGACATAGGGGCCCTCCTGTGCCGGGAGAAGCAGCAGCCCCGCACACAGCAGCAAAGCCGCCACGAGCAGCACCCGATCCAACCGCCGCAGCGGCAAACGGAACCTGCTTTTCGCCATTCCATCCCCTCCCCGTTTCGGCAAAATGCCGCCCGATCCCGCATTTGCAGTACCGGGCGGCCTGTATATCGCTCTTACTTCAGCATTTCCTTGGCACGCGCCGCAATGTTCTCGGCGGTAAAGCCGTATTCCTCCAGCAGCTTGGCGCCGGGGCCGGAATGACCGTACTGGTCATTGACGCCCAAACGGCTGACCTTGCAGGGTGCTTCCTCGGCGATGGCCTCCATCACCGCAGAACCCAGGCCGCCGATCACCGAATGCTCCTCGCAGGTGAGGATGCGCCCGGTCTCACGGCTCGCCTTCAGCATCAGTTCCTTATCAATGGGCTTGATGGTATGGATATTGATGATACGGGCGTCGATGCCCTCGGCCGCCAGCAGCTCGCCGGCCTTGATGGCCTCACCCACCAGAATACCGGTCGCCACGATGGTCACATCCTTGCCGTCCCGCAGGGTGATGCCCTTGCCCATCTCAAACTTGTAGGTGGCGGCGTCATTAAAAACAGGCGCAGCCAGCCGACCGAAACGCAGATAAACCGGCCCGACATATTCGGCGGCAGCCTTTACGGCGGCCTTGGCCTCTACGTCATCGGCGGGGTTGATAACCACCATCCCGGGGATGGTACGCATCAGGGCAATATCCTCGTTGCACTGATGGGTCGCGCCGTCCTCACCCACCGAAATACCGGCATGGGTCGCACCGATCTTCACATTGAGGTGGGGATAACCGATGCTGTTGCGGATCTGCTCATAGGCGCGTCCGGCGGCAAACATGGCAAAGGTACTGGCAAAGGGCACATAGCCGCAGGTGGAAACACCCGCCGCCGCTACCATCATATTGCCCTCGGCAATTCCGCAGTCAAAGAACCGCTCGGGGAACGCCTTTTTAAAGACGCCGGTCTTGGTGGCACCGGCCAGGTCCGCATCAAATACTACGATATTGGGGTTCTCCCGCCCCAGCTCCACCAGTGCCTCGCCGTAGCTGTCACGTGTCGCTTTTTTCATTACGTCTGCCATATTACCGCACCTCCAGCTCTTTCATGCCCTGCTCGTACTCGGCGTCATTGGGGGCCTTGCCGTGCCAGCCCGCCTGGTCCTCCATAAAGCTCACGCCCTTGCCCTTTATCGTCTTGGCAATCACGGCGGAAGGCTTTCCGGTCACCTGCATCACCTTTTGGAAGGTCTCCTCCAGAGCGTTAAAGTCATGACCGTCGCAGCAGAATACCTCAAAGCCGAAAGCACGGAATTTCTCATCGATGGGATAGGGAGAGGAAACCTCGCCGATCCGCCCGTCGATCTGCAAATCGTTATTATCGATGATAAAGCACAGGTTATCCAGCTTGTAGTGGTCGGCAAACATTGCCGCCTCCCATACCTGTCCTTCCTCTATCTCGCCATCGCCCAGAATAGTATAGACCCGGTAGTCCTTATTGCCGATCTTCCCGGCCAGCGCCATACCGCAGGCAGCGGAAACGCCCTGTCCCAGCGAACCGGCGGAAAAATCGATGCCGGGGGCTTTATTCATATCGGGGTGCCCCTGCAAACGGGAACCGATCGCGCGGAAGGTGGTCAGCTCCTCTTTGGGGAAAAATCCCTTTTCGGCCAGCATGGCATAAAGCGCCGGGCAGGTGTGGCCCTTGCTCAATACCAGTCTGTCACGGTCCTCCCAGCGGGGATTTTCGGGGTCAACCCGCAGTATCTCGCTATACAGATAGGTGATAATATCCGCTACCGAGAGCGAGCCGCCCGGATGCCCCGAATTGGCTGCATGAACCTCGGTCAGAATTCCGCGGCGCACCTCGGCGGCGGTCGCTTTCAGCTGTTCCAGTTTTTCCTGTGTCATAGCTACCTCCGATTACACGATTTACTCTTTGCTTATTCTCATCAGCAGCGCCGTAAAATATTCCGGCAGCGCCGACTCAAATTCCATATATTCGCCCGTTTTCGGGTGGATAAACCCGATTTTCCTGGCGTGCAGGCATTGTCCCCGCACCCCGCAGTCCGGCCGGCCGGGGGCATATACCGGGTCGCCCACCACAGGGTGGCCCATATAGGCGGTATGCACCCTGATTTGATGAGTCCGTCCGGTTTCCAGCCGGCACCGGATATGAGAAAACCCCGGATATTCCGCCAGCACCTCGATATGGGTCACGGCATGGCGGCTATTCTCCTCGGTGACACACATCCTTTTGCGGTCGGTTTTGTGGCGGCCGATGGGCGCATCCACGGTGAAGCTCTGCTCCTTAAAATGCCCGTAAACGACCGCTTCATACTCCCGTGTAAAGCTGTGCGCCTTTATCTGCTCGGCAAGATGCCGGTGGGCGGCGTCGTTTTTTGCCACGATCAAAAGCCCGCTAGTATCCTTATCGATCCGATGCACGATCCCGGGGCGTATCTCCCCGTTAATGCCGGAAAGACTGTCCCCGCAATGATACAGCAGGGCATTCACCAGCGTACCGGTGTAGTTGCCCGCCGCAGGATGCACCACCATCCCCTTGGGCTTATTCACCACCAGCAGGTCGTCGTCCTCATAGACGATCTCCAACGGGATATTTTCGGCCTGTGTACCGGTGGGCACGGGGTCGGGCAGCGTGATAATGATCCGGTCTCCCTCGTTCAGGGTGCTCTTTTTCCCCGCCGCAGCGCCGTTTTGGGTAATGCTCCCCTTTTCCGCCAGCGTCTGTATCTGGCTGCGGGATAATTCCGGCGCCAGCAGCGCCAGCCCCTTATCCAGTCGGCACCCGGCCACCTCGGCGGTGACGGTCAGCTCAAGGCGTTCCACGCTTTTTCTCCTTTTTGCCCTCGATAAACAAAATATAGATGAGCAGCAGCGCCACCCCTACGGTAATGGCAATATCAGCCACATTAAAGGTCGGGAAGCGATCCCAAAACGCAAAGCGGATAAAATCCACCACATAGCCCTGCGCCATGCGGTCGATAAGATTGCCGATGCCGCCGGAAACCACCAGAATAAGCGAGAAAAACGCCATATTGGCGATGGATTTATGCTTTACCGCCAGATAGACGATGATCGCCAGCAGCATCACCGCCGTTGCGGCGATCAGCAGCGTCTGCTTGCCGGAGAGCATCCCCCATGCAGCGCCGTCGTTGCCGTTCGGCAGAAAATCAAAGTCAAAAAGCCCGGGCAGCACCGGGACCGTCCCGACGCCCTCCAAATGGGTGATAGCCCACTGCTTGCTCCACTGGTCAAGCCCCAGCAGCAAAAAGCCGATCACCACCGAAATGATTTGAAACATACTTTTACCCTCAAAAGTCTGCGACCCGTTACCCACAGGCCGCAGACTGCTTTAGTTTTTATTAAAAATCGTCATCCTCATCGTCCATCAGGTTAAAATCGTTGCCGAATTTAAGCCCTGCAAACTTGCTGCGGCGCTCGGATTCGGGCTGCTCCCCAATGTCAAAATTCAGGATCTGCTGTTTTTTCTTCTCAAACTCGGCAAAGATATCCTCGCCCAGCACCGGGAAGTCGGTCGTTTCCTCCGCAGGCTCCTCCTCTGCGGCAGGCTCCCCGGCGGGTTCTTCCTCATGCTCGGCCTCCGCTTCGGCGGCTGCCTCCTCGGGGGCGGTGGCTTCGGTCACTTCCGCCGTCTCCGTCTCTTCGGTCACTTCCTCGGCAGCAGGCATCTTTGCCGGCTCCTCGGCGGTCTCCTCCGCCGGGGCGCTCTCGGCCACGGGGATTTTGGTCACCAACTCGATATGCTCCCGGTACAGCTCGATCAGCTTCGCCTTAAAATCCGCTGCGGCAGTCTGCACCCGGATCAGCTCGTCCTTTTCGTCCTCGACCTTTTTGCGGGCCTCCTCCACGATATGGGCAGCCTTCACCGAGGCCTCCCGCATGGTGATCTCGGCCTTGTTATTGGCATTCTTGATGATACTGTCCCCCATCTTCTGGGCGCCCAGCAGTGCTTCCCGCAGGCTGTCCTCGTCCTCACGGTACTTCTGCAGGCTTTCGGCCAGTACCCCTATCTTATCCTCCAAAACCTCGTTCTGCTCCTTCAGGTCCCGGATGGTATCCAACACCTTTTCGATGTAAGCGTCCACTTCCTCGGCCTTATAGCCGGAAAGTCCCTTGCTGAACTGCGGATGAGCCAAATTCTCGGTCATTTTCTGTTCCTCCCCACGGCATTATGGTATGTGTTGCTTTGCTTACAGGTAAAGTCCGCTGTTTTCCAGCTCGTCCAGCAGGCTGTCGCCCATCACACCCACGTTATACGGGGTGATGATATAGGTAGAATTTGCCACCTTCTTGATCTGTCCGCCGTTGGCATAGGCCACGCCGCTGAGAAAATCCACCAGGCGGCGGGCGATTTCCCGGTTGGTCGATTCCAGATTGAGCACAACGGTGCGCTTGGCCAGCAGGTGGTCGGCGATGCCGGAGGCATCCTCAAACTTCTCGGGCTTTACCAGCACCACCTGCAGCTGCGTCGTGGTATTGATATTGACCACCTTGTTGTCCCGGCGGGGCGCCGTGGTATTCTCGGCAGGCTCGGTTTTGCCGCCGCGGTACTCCGGCTGAACGGCAAAGCTCCCGAACGGATCATCGTCGGTTTCTTCGGGCTGCTGCCCGTTTTCTTCAAAATCGTCCTCGAAGTCCTCTTCGCCGATCCCCATAAAGTCCTTGAACTTATTGATGAAACTCATAACGGCCTCCTTACGAGAATATTTGATATACAGATTTATTATCCCATTATTTGTGGTTCCTGTCAATGCGTTGCCACAATAAATTGTGTCCCGGGTGAAATTTCCCTTACAGGTCATCCAGCGGCATCCCGTCGTACAGCTCCGCCTTGCTCTCTACCAGCTTATCAAAGATATTCAGCGCGGCTTCTCCGGTGTAATTAAGCCGGGAAAGGTAGTAGGTATCGCCCTCGTAGATAATATCCACCGTCTTGAATTTAACGTTGTAGCCATTATCCACATAAACGCCCTTTACCCCGTTTACGATCCGCAGGCAGTCCTTGGGGAACCGCACCCCGGTGTAGCTTTCGGAGGAAAGCCGCACCGTTTCCCTGCGGCCGGATACCGTTTCCTCGGTCACGGTATCACCCTTGATGATAAGCATCATCACCGTCCCGTCGTCGGAAAGCTCCGCACGGGTGACCCTGCCCTGCGCCGTCCCGCCGCCGGGAAAGCCCAGGTTGACAGAACTGCCCTCGGGATAGTTTTTATGCTCGCTGCTGGGGATGGTCAGCGCAAAGTACCATTCCGGCCCGGAAACCACCTTGCCCAGACCCTCCTGCGGGGTCTCCTCCGCCGTCAGCATCGCCTGTAAATCGCTGCAGGTCAGCATCTGCAGCCGGGCGGGGGTACAGGTTTCCTCGCTGCCGTCCACCACACTGCTGAAGTACCCCTCCAGCGTGCTGTAAACCGCCTCCCCGGCGCCCGTGCCGGACATCTGCGCCTCCAGCTCGGCAATGCGGGCCTCCAGCTCTGCCGTCCTGCCGGTTATCCCGCTGCCCATGTTGATCTCCTCCTGCAGACGGAGGGTCAGTGCGTCCAGCTTGTCATACTGCTCCAGCGCCACCGCCTCGGCCACCCTTTGCAGGTCTATATCGGTATTGCGGGTCAAATCCGCCACCGTGGGGGTATTGCTGCTCTGCAGCTGGGAAAGCACCCGTCGCAGCACCGTCAGTTCCTTTTCGGCCTCGGTACGCCGCTCGGCAAGGTCGGCGCTCAAGGCATCACCGTACCGATAGGCCAGCACGCTGCCCACACGCACCTTTTCCCCGTCCCGGACTGCATACCGCAGATTGTTGCCCTCCGGCTGGTTCAGGCTTGTTTCCTCCCGGAAAAACACCCCGTGTGCCATCGTCGTGTGGTAGACGGTATAGCGGTAGGCGTTTTCGGTGGTATAGCCGCTGGCAAAATGCCGGTAGGCGTGATAGCCGGCAAACACCAGCAAAAAAGCCGCCATGATAAAGGTCAGCAATCTGCCCATTCCGCTTTTCACGCCGTTCCCTCCTTTTCCAGCAGCTTCATCGCCCGGTCTAGGGGCGTTTCCCCCTCCTCCTGGGCGTCCGGTTCTATCCAATGAATTCGTTTATCTGCCCCGAACCATGTCAACTGTCGTTTGGCATAGCGCCGGGTGCTTTGCTTCAGCTTCTCCAGCGCTGCATCCAGCGTTTCGGCGCCGTCCAGCCAGCCGTACAGCTCCTTGCAGCCGATGGCCTGCGCCGCCGTTGCGGTAAGACCGTTTTCCCGGGCTTCCCTTACCTCCTCGGCAAGACCGGCCTCCGCCATTTGGTCCACCCGCCGGTTGATGCGCTCATACAGCGTTTCTCTATCCCGGTACCGCAGCCCGAATTGAATGACCCGGTAGGGGCAGGGCTCCCGCAGGCTTTCCGCCTCATGCTCCCGGATGGACCTGCCGCTTACCTCCATCACCTCAATGGCCCGAATCACCCGCCCCACATTGTTGGGGTGGATGCGCTGCGCCGTTTCGGGGTCGATCGCCCGCAGCCGCTGCCACAGAGCCTCCTTCCCCTCCCGTTCAGCCAGCTGCCGCAGGCTTTCCCGCAGCGCCTCGTTGCCGGGGATATCCTCACCGTACTGCACATTGTCAACGATGGCCTTGATATAAAGCCCCGTCCCGCCGCACAGCACCGGCACCTTTCCCCGCCGCAGAATGTCATCGATCGTTTTTCTGGCCAGGTCGGCATAGTCCGCCACCGAAAAGCTCCTGTCGATGGGCAAAAAGCCGATGAGATGGTGCGGGACTGCCGCCAGCTCCTCCGGGGTGGGCTTTGCCGTGGCAATATCCATTCCCCGGTAAATCTGCATACTGTCGGCGGAAACGATCTCTCCCCCCACCGCCTTGGCCAGCTCTATGGCCAGCGCCGTTTTCCCGGAGGCCGTCGGCCCCGCCACCACCAGCAGCGTATTCGGTTGCAGCCGCACGGCTCTCCCTCCTTCCGGGTAAATTTTACACGATCCGGCCGAACATCCTCTCCAGCTCCCGCCGGGTGATGACCACCGCCACCGGCCGCCCGTGGGGGCAGTTGCGCACGGTGGGGTCCTCCTTCAGCAGCCGTAAAAGCTCCTGCTGCTCCTGCTCCATCGAGGGGATATTCCCCTTGATGGCCGCCTTACACGCCACCGAATGGTACAATTCATCGTAGATGGCTTCTTCATCCATGCCGCCCCGCTGCAAAAGCCGTTCGCACAGCTCACACAGCAGGTCCTCGGCGGGCACGTCCTCCAAAACGGCAGGGACCTCCCGCACCCGCAGGCAGCCCTCGCCGAAGTCCTCCACCGCAAAGCCCGCCCGTTCAAAGCAGTCCGGGTTCTGCATTGCGGCGTCATATTGTTCCCGTGCCAGCTCTACCGTCAGCGGCACCAGCAGCATCTGGCGCTCCACCCTGCCGCTTCGGTGCTGCCGCTTCAGGCGGTTAAACAGTATTCTCTCGTGGGCGGCGTGCTTATCGATGAGCAGCAGTTCATTCCCGTGCTCGGCCAGCAGGTAGGTCGCAAAAACCTCCCCGATAAGCCGGTATTCCGGCTCGGTGCTTTCTTCCTCCCCCGCCACGGTGGGCGCTTCTTCGGTCAGTTCAGGCTCGTGTTCATCCGGCACGGCCGGTTCCGCAGCCGCAGCTTCCCGCTCCGGCTCCTGCGGGGCAAGCTCCGGTTTCTCCGCCGCAGCAGGCGGGGCTTCCGCTATATCATCAATTGCCTTTTCGGCAGTCTCGTTTTCCGTCTTTATCGGGGCCTCCTGCTTCGGCTCCCATTTTCTCGGCTCCGCCGGGGGCTGCTCTCCCATGCCGTAGCTTGTCCCCTTGGGCGGCAGGCTGCTGCCATACCGGCTGCTGCCCCCGCTGGAAAGCATCGAAACCCCGCCGAAGGTCTTTTTCTCCGGCAGGCTTTCGGCCATTTGACGGTACTGCTCCGCCGTCATGCGGGTCTGGGTACCCTCCGCCGGGCGATGGAACAGTTCAAACTCGCTAAAGCGTTTCCCGCCGACATCCCGCACCGCAACGGTTCGGTTCATACGGCTCAATGCTCCGCGGCAGGCATTCACCACCGCATCAAACACCGAACGCTCATCGCTTAATTTGACCTCCAGCTTGGCCGGGTGGACGTTCACATCCACCTGCGCAGGGTCTATGGTCAGCTCAATAATACACCCCGGGAATTTCCCCACCATGATGTGATTGCGATAGCTTTCCTCCACCGCCGCCATCATGGTAACGCTTTTCACATAGCGCCGGTTGATGAAAAAATGCTCCATACTGCGGGAGGGTCGGCAGCATTCCGGGCGCGCCAGATAGCCGCTGACCCGAATAGGCCCGCTTTCACATTCCACCGGGATAAGCCCCCGGCCGAATTCGTTGCCGTACACCGCAAAAACCGTCGCCAGCAGGTCGCCGCTGCCCGGGGTGGCCAGCTTTGTTTCCCGGTCCCGGATAAACTTAAAGGCGATTTCCGGGTGGGAAAGCGCCAGCCGGTCGATGAGGGTGGCGACCGCCGTCCCCTCGGTGCTGTCCTTTTTGAGGAACTTCATCCGGGCGGGCACATTGTAGAAAAGGTTTTTCACGGTGACGGTCGTCCCTACCGGGCAGCCCGCCTCGGCCAGCTCACCGGCGCATTCCCCGGCCAGCGTGTACCTCGTCCCGATCTCCTCGGCAGCCGCGCGGGTCAGTATTTCACATTCACTCACGGCGCAGATGGAGGCCAACGCCTCCCCTCGGAAGCCCAGCGTCCCAATGCGATCCAGGTCCTCCGGGCGCAGCACCTTGCTGGTGGCGTGCCGCAGAAATGCCTTCGGCACATCCTCCCGTTCGATCCCGCAGCCGTTATCGGTCACACGGATAAGCCGTACTCCGCCGTGCTGTATTTCCACCGTAATGGCGGTCGCCCCGGCATCAATGGAATTCTCCACCAGCTCCTTCACCACCGAAGCAGGCCGTTCTATCACCTCGCCCGCTGCGATCAGCTCCGCCGTTTCCCGATCCAGTATGTTGATTTTCGGCACCGGCTCCCCTCCTTTTTGCCTTGTTTTTATGTTACGCTCTTCCCCCGGGACGGTACGCCCGCGGCGCCGCTGTCCCTCGGGCCGCCCTCCGCTACGCTCCGGCCGGCCCTCGCCCGCTTTGTCGCGGGCTCCCCTTACAGCAGCTTTTTCAGCTCATAGATGAGGTTCAGCGCCTCGATGGGGGTCAGGGTATTGGGGTCTGCCTGCCGCAGCCGCTTTTTGATGGTCTCCGCCTTTTCATCGATGAAGTAAAGCTGCTCACTTTCCTCCCGGGGCTTGGCACGGGTCTTTACCCTCGCCTCGCTCACCGCCTGCCCCTCCTCCAGAGAGGACAGCACCTCGTAGGCTCTGTCGATGACCCACCGGGGGATGCCCGCCAGCTTGGAAACCTCGATGCCGTAGCTTTCATCCACCCCGCCGGGAATGATGCGCCGCAGGAAAACAATATCCTCGCCGCGCTTTTTCACCGCCACATTGTAGTTCTTTACGCAGGGGATCAGCTCCTCCAGCTCGGTCAGCTCGTGGTAGTGGGTGGCAAACAGCGTCTTGGCGCCCAGCTTTTTGCAGTCGGCAATATATTCTATCACGGCACGGGCAATGCTCATGCCGTCATAGGTCGAAGTTCCCCGCCCGATCTCATCCAGGATCAGCAGGCTCTTTTCGGTGGCCTCCCGCAGGATGCCCGCCACCTCACTCATCTCCACCATAAAGGTGGACTGCCCGGTGGTCAGGTCGTCGCTGGCGCCCACACGGGTATATATCCCGTCCACAATGCCGATTTTGGCGCTTGCCGCCGGAACAAACGACCCGATCTGCGCCATCAGCACGATCAGTGCCACCTGCCGCATATAGGTGGATTTACCCGCCATATTGGGGCCGGTCAGCACCGCTATCTGGTTTTCCCGGTTATTGAGCCTGGTATCGTTCGGCACAAAGGGTGCCCCGTCCAAAAGCTGCTCCACCACCGGGTGCCTCCCCTCGCTGATGACGATCTCATCCGAGAGATCGACGGTGGGACAGCAGTAATTGTTATTGAGCGCCACCGTAGCCAGGCTGCACAGCATATCCAGTGCCGCCACCGCCGCCGCCGTCTGCTGGATGCGGGGAAGCTCCGCCGCCACCGCCGTTCTTACCTGCTCGTACAGCTCGGCCGCCCGGTCGATGGCCTCCTGCTGGGCACGAAGCACACGCTCCTCCAGCTCCTTTATCTCCTCGGTGATGTACCGTTCGGCATTGGTCAGCGTCTGCTTGCGGATATAATGCGCCGGCACCTGATCCCGGAAGGAATTGGAGATTTCGATATAATAGCCGAACACCCGGTTGTACCCGATGCGCAGCGTCCGAATGCCGGTGGCGTCCTTTTCCCGTTCCTCTATCTCCGCCAGAATGCCCCGGATATCCTTGGAAAGATGCCGGGCCTCATCCAGCTGCTTATCATATCCCGTCCGGATGACGCCGCCCTCCTTGAGGGGGGTACTGTCATCGGGGTCGATCGCAGCACCGATAAGCCGGGCCACATCCTCCAGCGGGTCGATGTTCTGCTCGATCTCCCGCAGCAGGGCGCACTGTACCCCGCCCAAAAGCTCCTTAACGGCAGGCAGCCGCATGGCGGTCTGTCCTAGCGCCGTCATATCCTTGACGGGGGGATTGCCGTACACCACACGGGTCATCAGCCGTTCCAAATCATACACACCGTCCAGCTCCGCCGCAAGCTCGCTGATGAGAATACTGTTTCTGGTCAGCTCGGTCACGGCGTGCAGCCGCCGGTTAATGGCATTCACCGATAGCAGCGGCTGCTCGATGGAGGAGCGCAGCAGCCGCCGCCCCATCGAGGTCTTGGTCTTATCCAGCACCCAGAAAAGCGTTCCCCGCTTTTCCCGGTTTCGCATCGTTTCGGTCAGCTCCAGATTACGGCGTGCCGCCACATCCAGCCGCATGAATTCCTGCGGCAGATAGGTTGTGACCTCCAGCAGGCGTTCCAGCCCGGTAAGCTGCGTCACCTTGAGGTAGGCCAGCAGCCCGCCCAGTGCCTGTACCGCCAGCGGGCTTTCCGCCAGCCGGTTTACGGTGTCCTCGCCGAACTGCTCACTCACCAGCCGGGCCGCATTTTCGGGGGAATAGGCAGCCCTATCCCCTGCCTGCGCCGCACAGCACAGCCGGTCCTTCAAAAAGCCGACCACGCCCCGCAGCTGCGGCAGCTCCTCGGCATAGATGACCTCGTGGGGGCTGTATTTGCCCAGCTCATTGATGACCGCCATTTCCCCGGAGACCTCGGTCACCAGCACGCTGCCGGTGGAAATATCGGCAAAGGCCAGACCGCAGCGCTCCCCGGAGGGGCACAGGCTGCAAATGTAGTTATTGCAGCCCTCCTCCAGCATATTGGCTTCCATCAGGGTGCCGGGGGTCACCACCCGCACAATATCCCGCTTGACCATCCCCTTGGCCAGCGCCGGGTTTTCCATCTGCTCGCAGATGGCCACCTTGTAGCCCTTTTTCACCAGCCGCGCAATATAGTTTTCCACGCTGTGATAGGGCACCCCGCACATGGGCGCACGGTCGGGGAGGCCGCAGTCCCGCCCGGTCAGCGTCAATTCCAGCTCCCGGGAGGCGGTCACGGCATCATCAAAGAACATCTCGTAGAAATCTCCGAGACGGAACATGAGGATCTGGTCCCGATGCTCATCCTTCATGGAAAGATACTGCTGCATCATGGGGGATAATTTACTGCGGTCCTGCGGTATCAGCGACATTTCGGCACCCTCTTTTTTGTCAATCTTTCATTCCGGCAGGCAGCCTTAATGGCAGCCGCCGCAGGAGGAGCAATCTCCGCCGCAGGCCTGCTCCTCGATCTCGTAGGGGTTCTCCCCCGCAGCGCTGCCCTCAATGATCTGCATGATAAACCGCACCACACCGTCCAGCTCATCCTTGGTGGTGGAATAAGCGATCATCAGCGGGTCGCTGACGATCTCCTCGTAAAGTCTTTTCACCTCGGCATTTAGCTCCGCAATTTTTTCGTTGTCCTTTTCCTCGGCGATGATGGCCCGGTTGAGATCCAGCTTTTTGAGGTTGAACTGCCCCAGCTTATCCTGCAAAATCTCGCTCTTATCGGCAGCGGTCTTGGCCACGATAAATGCGGTAAATTCATCGGTATCCTGGATGCCGACGCCCAGCTCTCTTGCCTTCTCGATCAGTTCGGTGTAAGTCATGGTATATCCTCCGTTTGGTTTATTGTATTTTTAGAATTAACTTGATTTTGCGCCTTTTTCTCCGGCGGCACGCCTCCGCTCCGCCTCGGGCAGACCCTCCGTTTCCCTCCGGGCTGCCCTCATCCGCTGCGCCGCGCCGCCTGCCCCGCTTAAACCGGTTCTCCCCGCAGGGCCCAGTTCATCGCGGCGGTGATGCGTACCTCCATAAACTCCCCGATCCTTTCGGGCGGGGCCGCCACCTCCACGATGGTATTATCCTCGCTGCGGCAGGAGAGCGTTCCGGGGGTCTTGCCCTCATCCTCGGCCAGCACCCGCAGCGTTTTTCCCACATAGCCCTTCAGCAGCTCGCTGCCGATGGCCCCCTGCGTGTCCAAAAGCTCCCGGAACCACCGGCTTTTTTCCTCGGCCGGGATGGGGTCGGGCAGCCGTTCGGCGGCGGTGCCGCTGCGCCGGGAGTAGATGAAGGTAAACAGGGCGCTGTATTTCGTCCGCCGCACCAGCTCCAGCGTTTTCTCGAAGTCCTCCTCGGTTTCCCCGGGGAACCCGACGATAATATCGCTGGTGACCGAAAGCCCCGGCATCTTTTCCCGGGCATAGGCCAAAAGCTCCTCGTAGTGCCGCAGGTCATAGTGGCGGTTCATCGCCGTTAAAATGCGGTCGCTGCCGCTTTGCACCGGCAGGTGCAGGTGCTTGCAGACCTTCTCACATTCGGCCATGGCGTCCAGAAGCTCCCGGGTGCAGTCCTTGGGGTGGCTGGTCATAAACCGGATGCGAAAATCACCGGGAATGGCATTTACCCTCCGCAAAAGCGCCGCAAAGCTGCACGGCTCCGGCAGCCCCTTGCCGTAGGAATTAACGTTCTGCCCCAGCAGGGTGATATCCCGGCAGCCATCGTCCACCAGGTTTTTCACCTCGCGCACGACGTCTGCGGGCATACGGCTGCGCTCGCGCCCGCGCACGTACGGGACAATACAGTAGGAACAAAAATTATCGCAGCCGTACATGACCGGCACAAAGGCCTTAAAACGGCTGTCGTGCTGCACCGGGACCTCCTCGTACAGGGTGGTATCGGTGCCGTTTTCCACGGCGTCCCGCCGGATGCTGCGCCGCCCCTCAATGAGAACACGGTAGAGAAGCTCCGGCAGGCGCCCCGCGGCATTGCTGCCCATCACAAGGTCCACATAGGGGTAGCTCATTTTCAGCTTTTCGCTGACCTGCTGCTGCTCGGTCATGCAGCCGGCCAGGGCAATAACAAGGTCGGGCTTTTGCTTTTTGAGGCCCTTGAGCGCCCCCACATTGCCGAATACCCGCTGCTCGGCGTTTTCCCGGACGGCGCAGGTATTGTAGAGGATCAGGTCGGCCTGCCGGATGTCATCGGTAAAGCCGTAGCCCAGCTCCGCCAGCACGCCCTTAAACCGTTCCCCGTCATAAACGCTTTGCTGGCACCCGAAGGAATGAACATGGGCCAGCGGCGGGGTTTCGTAATGCCCGGCAAGGTATTTTTTTATTGCTTCGGCTCTGCCCTGCTGCTCGCAGAGCGTCCGGTAATTCTGTATCGTTTTTTCGGTCAGGCTCAAATGGCCGTTCACCCTTTCTATGACAATATTCCACCCTATATTGTATCATGATTTCCCGCAAACCGCAACACCTTGGGCAAATAAAAACCCCTCCCCAATGCAAAACACGCCCCGCAGGGCGTGTCGGTGGGGATTCGGTTTATTGCGGCGGGAACAGTTCATCCAGGCTATCTGCCGTCATCTGCCGCACGATGTCGCTCTGCACGCCCTTGGGGGCGGTCACGGCGCTCCACAGGATATAGGCCAGCTTGCCTGCTTCGACGGTGGCCTGCTGCGGCGCCATCCCGCGGCGCTCCAGCCGTTCGGCCAGCGCCTCCTGCAGCTCGTCCTGCTTGGCGGTCAGCATTTCATTTACTGCCGGCATGGCCAGGCCCAGCGCCTGCAGCATGATAAAAAACCGGTTCTGGTCGTTATCCTCCAAAAGTGCCTCCAGCTGCGCACGGCGTTCTTCGGCATCACGGGAATGCAGCAGATCATCTAGGCGGTTCTGCAGCTCCAGCAGCACCATTTCCGCCGTCACCAGCAGAATATCATCCTTGCTTTCGAAGTAGTGGTGCAGCATCCCGGCGGCCATACCCGCCTCCTGTGCGATGTCCTTCACCGAGGTCATTTCGTAGGAACCGTTCCTGATGAGACAGCTTTGCAGCGCCCGGCATATTTCCACTCGGCGCTGCTCCGCCAGCGATGGTCTACCCATGCGCTTTCCCTCCTTTGGGTATTTCTTTCGGCTCCCGTATTGACAAAGCGGCCGTTTTTGTTGCTTAATGGAGGTGGAAAACCATCTGCACCTGCCGCTTTGGCGGGATTGTCTCCCCTAATTATAGCACAGGAGGAAACGAAATGAAAGTCCTTTTCATCGCCATCGGGATAATCATCGCCGCTGCCCTGTTGGCGGCTCTGCGGGTGTTCTTCGGGCTGGGGCACCCCGGCAACGCCGCCCCCTATGCCCTGCGGCGTCAGCCCCGGCGGGAAAACTGCCCCCTGCGGGGAAAAAGCATCCTGTGTCTCGGCTCCTCCATCTCCTCCGGGTTTTCCTCCGGCGGGGTATCCTTCCTCGATTATCTCGGGCGCATTGACGGCTGCTGTATCATACAGGAAACCGTTTCCGCCACAACGCTTGCCGACCGCGGGCATTATTCCTACCTCAAGCGGCTGCGCCGCCGCATGGCCCGCATGGGGCAGCCCCCGGATTATTTTATCTGCCAGCTTTCCACCAATGACGCCACTTTCCGCAGTGTGCCGGGCAAAATCAGCCGCAGCCGCCGCCCGGAGGACTTTGATGTTTCCACCACCGTGGGCGGGATAGAAGCGGTGCTGGCCACAGTGCGGGAGGCGTGGGATTGCCCCGTCATTTTTTACACCGCCGCCCGCTACGATAACCCCCGGTATCACAAGCTGGTAAACCTGCTGGTGGAGCTGCGGGAAAAATGGGACTTCACCCTACTGGACCTGTGGCACGATACCGCCTTTAATGCCCTTTCCCCGGAGGAACGGGCGCTCTACATGAACGATGCCATCCACCCCACAAGGGCGGGGTACCTGCGGTGGTGGCTGCCGCAATTTGAAAGGGTGTTGGCCGAAACGCCGGTGACGGCCAAAAATAAATGACCCACACCGGGCGGGGCTGCGGCTTTTGCCCGGTGATGCTGTTTTGCAGCGGGGGTTTTCGTGGTATTCGCACAAATTCACGACGGTTTTTCCTGAAAAATTCCATAAGAAAATATCAAAAACGAACTTGTGTTCGTGCTGCTTTCGTGGTACAATAAAGGGTGGAATAAAATGATTGAGGAGGACGAATGAGTACAGATCGTTTTGAACTGGTATCTCCCTTTCAGCCGACCGGCGACCAGCCGGAGGCCATAGACGCATTGGTAAAAAGCATCGAGGCGGGCAACCGGATGCAGACCCTGAAGGGCGTAACCGGCAGCGGCAAGACCTTTACCATGGCCAATATCATCCAGCGCATCAACCGGCCCACGCTGGTGCTGGCCCACAATAAGACCCTTGCCGCCCAGCTTTGCAGCGAATTCAAGGAATTCTTCCCCAAAAATGCGGTGGAGTATTTCGTCAGCTACTACGACTACTACCAGCCGGAGGCCTATATCGCTTCCACTGATACCTACATCGAAAAGGACAGCGCCATCAACGATGAGATAGAAAAACTGCGCCATTCCGCCACCTCCTCCCTTTCGGAGCGGCGGGATGTGATCATCGTTTCGTCCATCTCCTGCATTTACACCCTCGGCGACCCCATCGACTACCGCAACATGGTCATTTCGCTGCGGCAGGGCATGGTGAAGGATCGGGATGAGCTGATCCGCAAGCTGGTGGAGATCCAGTATGAACGCAATGATATTAACTTTGTGCGTAATAAATTCCGCGTCCGCGGGGATGTGGTAGAGATCTACCCCGCCTATTCCAGCGACACCGCCATTCGGGTGGAGTTTTTCGGGGATGAGGTGGACCGCATCTGCGAGATAAACACCGTGACCGGCGAAGTGAAAAACGTGGTGAGCCATGTGGCCATCTACCCGGCCTCTCACTACATCGTCCCGCGGGAACGGCTGCTGGCCGGACTGGAGGAGATCCGCCGGGAATGCGATGAACGGGTGGAATATTTCCGGGCGAATAATAAGCTCATCGAGGCGCAGCGCATTGCCGAAAGAACCAACTATGACGTGGAGATGCTGCAGGAGATCGGCTTTTGCAAGGGCATAGAAAACTATTCCCGTGTTTTAAGCGGCCGGGCGCCCGGCAGTATGCCCTACACCCTGCTGGACTATTTCCCCGAGGATTTTGTGATCTTTATCGATGAAAGCCATGTGACGCTGCCCCAGGCCAGGGGAATGTACGGCGGCGACCGCAGCCGCAAGGAATCCCTCATCGAATACGGCTTCCGGCTGCCCTCGGCGCTGGATAACCGCCCCCTGAAATTCGAAGAATTCATGGGCAAGCTAAAGCAGATCGTTTGTGTGAGCGCCACCCCCGGTGAGCTGGAAAAAAGCCAAAGCAGCCTCATCGCCGAGCAGATCATCCGCCCCACCGGGCTGCTGGACCCCGAAATTGACGTGCGGCCGGTGGAGGGGCAGATCGACGACCTCATCGGGGAGATCAATGAGCGGTCGGCCAAGGGACAGCGGGTACTGGTAACCACCCTGACCAAAAAGATGGCGGAGGATCTGACCGCCTACCTCGAAAAAACCGGCATCAAGGTACGGTATATGCACCATGACGTCGATACCATCGAACGGATGGAGCTGATCCGTGACCTGCGGCGGGGTGAATTCGATGTGCTGGTCGGCATCAACCTGCTGCGTGAGGGCCTGGATATCCCGGAGGTTTCTCTTGTGGCCATTCTGGACGCCGATAAGGAGGGGTTCCTGCGCAGCGAGACCTCATTGGTACAGACCATCGGCAGAGCTGCCAGAAACGCCGAGGGCAAGGTCATCATGTATGCCGATGAGGTGACCGACAGTATGCAGCACGCCATCGAGGAGACCTACCGCCGGCGGGAGATCCAGCAGAAATATAATGCCGAACACGGCATCACTCCGCAGACCATCAAAAAGGAGATCCGCGAGGTGCTGGAGATCAGCGTTTCGGATAAGGGCGGCAAGGGCGGCCGTAAGATGAGCCGCAAGGAGACCGAGGCGACCATCGCCAAGCTGACCGCCGAGATGCGGGAGGCTGCACGGCTGTTGGAATTTGAGCACGCCGCCTACCTGCGGGATAAGATAGCAAAGCTGAAGGATACCCTGTAAAGCAGAAAACCCATCAGTAGGAGATCCGCAGAATGCGGTTATACAGCAAAGTGAAAATTACTGTAAAGCAAATGAGCTTTACTGCCGGAAAAGCACGGAAAACAGAGGCTTTCCGGCAAGGAGGAACCAATGGCACTGGATAAAATCGTGATAAAAGGCGCACGACAGAATAACCTCAAGAATATCGACCTGGAGATCCCCCGTGACCGGCTGATCGTCTTTACGGGGCTTTCCGGCAGCGGCAAGACCTCCCTGGCCTTTGATACCATCTACGCAGACGGCCAAAGACGCTATGTGGAGAGCCTTTCCTCCTACGCCAGAATGTTCCTGGGGCAGGCCGAAAAGCCCGATGTGGACGAAATTTCGGGGCTCTCCCCCGCTATCTCCATCGACCAGAAAACCACCAGCAAAAACCCCCGTTCCACCGTGGGCACCGTCACCGAAATCTACGACTACCTGCGCCTTTTATATGCCAGAGTCGGTATTCCCCACTGCCCCATCTGCGGCCGGGAAATCAGTCAGCAAACGGTGGACCAGATGGTGGATAAGGTGCTGGCTCTGCCGGAGGGCACCCGAATTCAGGTGATGGCGCCCATCGTGCGGCAGCGCAAGGGCACCTACCAAAAAGAGCTGGACTCCGCCCGCCGCAGCGGGTATGTCCGGGCCAGGGTGGACGGCAATATGTATGAGCTGACCGAGGAGATCAAGCTGGAGAAAAACTACAAGCATACCATCGAGATCGTGGTGGACCGGCTTTCGGTCAAGCCGGAAATCCGCTCCCGCCTGGCGGACTCGATAGAGACCTGCTGTGCCATGACCGGCGGGCTGGTGGTAGTGGATGTTGTGGGCGGCGAGGAGATGCTTTTCAGCCAGAACTATGCCTGCCCTGACCATGATATCTCCATCGAGGAGCTTTCCCCCAATATGTTTTCCTTCAATAATCCGGCGGGAAGCTGCCCCACCTGCACCGGGCTGGGAGTGTTCCAGAAGGTTGACCCGGCACTGGTGGTACGCTACCCCGACCGTTCCATCCGGGACGGCGCCTTCAAGGTTTCGGGCTGGAGCTGTGACCCCGGTACCATCGGGGAGATGTACTTCACCGGGCTGGAAAAGCACTTCGGTGTGCCGCTGGATATCCCGGTCAAGGATATGCCGAAGGATAAGCTGGACCTTGTGCTGTTCGGCACCAAGGGGGAAAAGTTCGAGATGGTGCGGCATTCCGCCGGGTTTACCGGGAAGTTCACCAATGACTTCGAGGGCATCGTCAACAACCTGGAGCGGCGCTTTAAGGAGACCACCAGCGACTGGATGAAGTATGATATCGCTACGTTTATGTCAGCTGTCCCCTGCCCTGCCTGCCACGGTGACCGGCTGCGTCCCGAAATACTGGCGGTAACGGTGGGCGGCATCAATATCAGCGATTTCTGCAAGATGAGCGTGCGGGAAGCGCTGAAATTCATGGACGAGCTGCAGCTGACCGAGATGCAGCAGAAAATCGCCGGGCAGATCATCAAGGAAATAAAGAGCCGCCTTTCCTTCCTTGCGAATGTGGGGCTCAATTATCTGACGCTGGCCCGCAGCGCCAGCACCCTTTCCGGCGGGGAAAGCCAGCGTATCCGACTGGCGACCCAGATCGGCTCCAGCCTGATGGGGGTGCTGTATATCCTCGATGAGCCGTCCATCGGGCTGCACCAGCGGGATAATGCAAGGCTCATCGAGGCGCTGAAAAACCTGCGGGACCTCGGCAACACCGTCATCGTGGTGGAGCATGACGAGGAAACGATGGAGGCGGCCGATTACATTGTGGATATCGGCCCCGGTGCCGGCATACACGGCGGGCATGTGGTGTACAGCGGCCCGGCCAAGGAGATCGTATATTGCAAGGAGTCCATTACCGGGCAGTACCTTTCCGGGGCGAAGAAGATCCCGCTGCCGGAGGTGAGACGACCCGGCAACGGCGGCTTTCTGGAGGTCATCGGTGCGGCGGAAAACAACCTGAAAAATATCGATGTGAGGTTCCCGCTGGGGTGCTTCGTGGTGGTGACGGGGGTTTCCGGTTCCGGGAAAAGCTCGCTGGTCAACGAAATACTGAATAAGGCATTGAGCAAGGAGCTGATGGGCGCACACGTGCGGCCCGGCAAATACAAGGCGCTGCACGGGCTGGAACTGGTGGATAAGGTCATTGATATCGACCAGAGCCCCATAGGGCGGACGCCCCGCAGCAACCCCGCCACCTACACCGGGGTATTCAATGACATCCGGGAGGTTTTTGCTTCCACCAACGAGGCCAAAATGCGGGGGTATAAGATCGGGCGGTTTTCCTTCAATGTGAAGGGCGGACGGTGCGAGGCCTGCGAGGGCGCCGGTATTCTGGAAATTCCGATGCACTTTTTGCCGGATGTGTATGTCCCCTGCGAGGTGTGCAAGGGCAAGCGCTACAACCGTGAAACGCTGGAGGTCAAATATAAGGGCAAGAGCATCTACGACGTGCTGGAAATGAGCGTGGAGGAGGGGCTTTCCTTCTTCGAAAATCTGCCCAAAATAAAGCGGAAGCTGCAAACGCTGTACGATGTGGGGCTGGGGTATATCAAGATCGGGCAGCCGGCGACGACCCTTTCCGGCGGCGAGGCGCAGCGGGTGAAGCTGGCGACCGAGCTTTCCCGGCGCAGCACCGGGCAGACGGTGTATATCCTGGATGAGCCGACCACCGGCCTGCACACCGATGATGTGAAAAAGCTCATTGAGATTTTGCAGAAGTTTACCGATGCGGGCAATACCGTTATCGTCATCGAGCATAACCTGGACGTCATCAAGACGGCGGATTATATCATCGATCTGGGCCCGGAGGGCGGCGACGGCGGCGGCACGGTGGTGTGCTGCGGCACGCCGGAGGAGGTCGCAGACTGTAAGGCGTCCTTTACCGGGGAATACCTGAAAAAGCTGCTGAAGAAGAAATAAAAAAGGCCGGCTGCGGGGCGAGGGCTCTGCAGTCGGTTCTTTATGGGCGGAAAGCTTTGGGGCGGGCGCGGCGAAGCGGGCGAGGGGCGACCGAACGGGAGCTCCGAGGGGCAGCAAAGGCGTGCCCGCCCTTTACCGGTCGGGGAAGCAGTCAAGGGCGGTTTCGTCCCCCGGGCTGCGGAAGGAAAAGGCCGTTCGGGCCGCAGAGGAGAAAAAGCCGGATTGCGCCATGGAAACGTAATCGCTGCCGGCGATGACAAAGTGGTCGATCAGCTCGACCGAGATAGCGCGCAGGGCGTCCCGCAGCGATAGGGTGGCGGCGACGTCCTCCCGGGAGGGGATGGCGATGCCGCGCGGATGATTGTGCGCCAAAAGAATACTGGGTGCATGGTGGCGCAGGGCGACCTCGGCGATGCGGCGGCCGGGCAGCTGCACGGCATTGGGGGCGCCGGTGGAGATGCGGTCGGTGCTGATCTCCCGGAGGTTATTATCCAGGCAGACAAGATACAGCGTTTCCTCCGGCAGACCGTTGCAGGCGGCCACCAGCCTTTGGCCGTAATAGCGCATCAAATCCTCCCGCCGGGCATCATTGGGCGGCGGGGCGATGGCTTCGGCATAATAGCGGCGGGCAATATCAGCGACAAGATGCAGATGGACGGCGGCGTTCATGCCGATGCCCTCCACCTGTGCCAGCTGCTCCGGGCCGGCATTGAGAACACCGACAAGCGAGCCGAACTGTTCGATCAGACGATGGGCCAGCACGTTGGTATCCCGCCGGGGAACGGAATAAAAAAGCAGAAGCTCCAAAACATTATGCGGGGCAAAGCTGTCCAAACCCTCCGAGAGGTAACGCTCCCGCAGGCGGTCACGGTGACCGGAATGTTCATTAGCCATACAGCGGTTCCCCTCCCCTTTCGACAAAATGCTGCGTTTATTTTAGCATTTCAGGCGGAAAAAGTAAAGGGCGGCGGGGCTTGACGGCGGGCGGGAATACAGGTATTCTAAAGGGGAATACGGCGATAAGAGGAAAAAACCGATGAAAGAATTTACGATAGGACAAAATGACGCCGGCCAGCGGTTGGATAAATTCCTCGGCAAGGCGGCGCCGCTGCTGCCTGCCTCGATGATGTATAAGGGGATACGAACCAAGCGCATCAAGGTGAACGGCAAGCGGGCTGAAATCAGCACCCGACTTACGGTGGGCGATGTGGTAAGCCTGTACCTCAATGATGAGTTTTTTACAGAGCAGCGGGCGGATACCGCCTTTTTACGGGCGGGGGATGCGCTTTCGGTCATCTATGAGGATGAAAACATACTGATAGCGGATAAACCTGCGGGTCTGGTGGTGCATGAGGACGAAAGCGGGACGGCAGATACGCTCATCGGGCGGGTACAGAAGTACCTGTACCAAAATGGCGAGTACGATCCGGCGCAGGAAAACAGCTTTGCGCCCGCGCTGTGCAACCGTATCGACCGAAACACCGGCGGACTGGTGCTTTGTGCCAAAAATGCCATGGCTTTGCAGGAGATGAACGAGATCATAAAGCAGCGGCAGGTGGAGAAGGTTTACCGCTGTGTCACGGTTGGGGTACCGTCGCCGGCGCATGCCGTCTGCAAGGCATTTTTGCGGCGGGATACCAAAGCCAAAACGGTTTGCGTTTTTGATAAACCGCAGCCGGATGCTAAAACCATCATTACGGAATACAGGGTACTGCGGCAAAAAAACGGGCTGGCGCTGCTGGAGGTGACGCTGCACACCGGACGGACCCATCAAATAAGGGCGCACATGGCGCATATGGGCTGGCCGCTGCTGGGCGATACCAAATACTGTACGCCGGAGAGCTTGAGAAAAAATCGGGCGCTGAATTTGCAGCAGCAGGTGCTGTGCGCCTGGCGGCTGCGCTTTATCGGGGTGCCGGAAGGCTCTCCCCTATCCTATTTGAACGGCCGGGAATTCCATGCGAAGAAGCTGCCGGACGACTGGGTAAAATAAAACAGCCTCCCGCCGGGAAAAACGACGGGAGGATTTTTATTGCGAAAAAGCAAAATGCCATCCCGCTGTGGGATGGCATTTTGTATTAGGATTGGCACTGACCTATTTTCCCGGGCCGCTTCCAGCCAAGTATTTTCGGCACTAATGAGCTTAACTTCTGTGTTCGGGATGGGAACAGGTGGAACCTCATCGTAATAAGCACCAATCATTGTGTCGGCATCAACCTATTTTCCCGGGCCGCTTCCAGCCAAGTATCTTCGGCGCCAATGAGCTTAACTTCTGTGTTCGGGATGGGAACAGGTGGG